>Ga0210019_1000237_pt1 | contig 74920 bp, 69 predicted proteins | sample CryGeyCG2114_020_2_FD_183969 | JGI IMG/M metagenome (GOLD analysis project Ga0210019, IMG submission 183969) | Groundwater microbial communities from aquifer - Crystal Geyser CG11_big_fil_rev_8/21/14_0.20 (SPAdes) (version 2) | ecosystem: Environmental > Aquatic > Deep subsurface > Groundwater ...
GGGCGGAATGAAAAAAGAGAAGAAGTGAATCAGAGTATCTTATAGCAACCTGGCTTTATCAATATAGGTCCTGTATAAATACAATCTCTCTGCTCGATCTCTTCCCCGATCGATTCTATAGATGAGAACAAGTCAAGCATCTTTCCTGCGAACATCGTGCCTTCTTTTGGTATGAGCTGGCCGTTCTTCAGAAGATATATCTGCTCGGCCTTGACGCTGAAGTTCGTCGTCAATGGATCAGATGTGTGTGCGCCGATGAGTGTATCTATCACTAGTGCATCTTTTGCAGAGACATATGAATGCTTCTTCTTGCATCTCAAGATGACATTTGAGAAACCCATCCCAGAAGAAGTGGCGTTCCCTGTCGGTCTTGTTTTGGCATGCAATGCAGTGTTATGATCGTAGATGAATCCCTTCAGTATTCCCTTATCGATAAGCGTTGTGCGTGAACGCGGTGTGCCTTCAGAATCAAACACAGTCGAATTCATCCCACCTTTCAATGTGCCATCATCGAATATTGAAAGATTGTCTGACAGCAATTCTTCATTCTCTTTTCCGCAGAAGATGCTTTTCCATTTCTCTTTGTTCTTTCCGTCGAAGTTCGGAAGGAATGCGCTATTCAGAAGAGAAGACGCCGCACGTGGAGTGATGATTATCGGAAGATCTTTCTCTTTTTGTCTCAATGTCTGAGGAGACAGGAAATCATGCGCGGTTTTTTTGGTATTTTCACAGAGTGACTTTGGATCAAAAAGGAAATGATCATCTTGTGAATCATAGTAACTGCTCACTTTTCCATCTGACTTTATGATGCATGAAACATATACTGAGAATTCAGTCGCGCTTGCCTGCGTATCAAGACCATTTGAATTGAAGATACCGAACTTTGATCGCATCGAAGAGACTGCGCCTTGTGAAAGAGTCGTCTTCTTGTCTGTCGAATATGAGATGCAGTCCTTTGCCATCTTTGCGAAATCATCAGTCGACATCGACACGATTTTCCTGTCGAAGTTCTTCTGTGTTATGTATCTGCCTTGAGATGGGAAACCATATAGATATTCAAGCGGCTTTGTGTTCCTTGCAACTCTTATCGCGCGGGCTATCGCTTGCTCATCCAGAATGTTTGTCTCGATTATGCCAATCTTCTTTCCTATCGCCACCTTGATTATGGCACGTTTATGATCTGAAGAATTGAAAAGATCTATATCATTGTCCTGCATCTCGATCGAATCAACCCTGCTCTCGCTCAGATCGATGGAGATGAAATCACATCCTTTCGGCGGTCTCCTGCAGAATCTTCTGGCTATGTCAAAAAGATCCTCTTTCATTTTCCGCCCACCGTCGCTTTCCTGATCAATATGTGGGGGCAATTCCCGATCACCGGGACAGACTGTCCACCTTTCCCGCAGAATCCTGGAAAACCCTCTTGATATCTATCAGACACTTTCTCGATGTTCGCAAGTGTCTTCAATGTCGACCCTGCAAGCGAGACACCACGAAGACGTTCGCAGAGCCTTCCATTCCTTATCATGAATCCTTCTTGAGCTGAGAATTGGAATGATCCCTTGGCTGTGTCGACCTGACCGCCTCTGCTTCCGCCTAGATAGACACCTAACTTGATGCCTTCGAACAGTTCGTCTCGCTTGTACTGGCCTTTCTCTATGTATGTATTCGACATCCGTACCTGTGGGACATATGCGACACTCTGGGCACGTGCGTTTCCTGTCGACTTCACATTCATCTCGGCTGCGGTCTCCCTTGAATGCATAAAAGACACCAGCCTGCCGGACTTTATCAATTGGGTCTTCTGCGCTTCTATGCCTTCATCATCAAAGAAGAATGATCCCCAGCCGCCCTTCAATGTAGAATCATCATAGACATTCACAAAATTCTTCGCGATCTTGTTTCCCATCATGCCCTGGAGGCATGAATCTTTTGATCTGACAAGATCGGCTTCTGCTGCATGGCCAAGCGCTTCATGGATGAATACATCAGTAAGGCCCGGATCGCAGACGACTGGATAGATGCCGCCTTTCGGCACGACAGCTTTTGTGAGCGAGAGGGCTTTTTTGTGCGCAGAAATCGCTATTTCAGGAAGGCTTTTTGTCAATTCAAATCCAGTGAGACCTCCTTTTCGGACATCGAATGATTCCATGACGCCGTTATCTTGTACTGTTACACTAGCGCCACAATAGCAGTAAGTGAGCCGCTGATGGATATCTGATCCTTCTGAATTCATGAAAGTCATATCTTTTCTTTGATCAAGATAGATTATCTGGTTGTTCTTTGTCTTCTTGCATTGGATCTTTGAAAGGCCTAAGACAAGCTTCTTCTTTTCTTGAAGAGATATGTCTGCTGGATCGATCTTGAGCCTTGTTTTCTTGTCTGACTTGACTGCTTCTGAACCAAACAGTTCTTTATGCGATCTTGAATATTTATCAAGTGATCTCGCGGAATGGATCGCACGCCTGATCGCGTCATCTAGTTTTTTCTCATCTTCAAAATACACAAAAGACCATGAATTTCCTAGAAGCAGCCTGATCGACCAGCCAAGTTTCATGCTTGATGCAAGCCTTTTTATCTGGTTGTTCCAGGCGATGGCTGTCGTGCTCTCGTTTGAATCCTGCCGAAATTCCCAATACTTGATATCAGCAGAATCGAGCTTTCGCGAGATAAGATCTAGATCCATATCAAGAATAAGAATAAAAAACATATATAATAATTTCTAAATAGATCATAGGAACTTCTTGATGAGAGCCCTTACGACAAGCACTGTGATCCCGCCTTTGATCGCGCCATCTGCAGCTGTCCAGCCGTAGTATTTCGCTTTGCCTGGACCTTTCTTCTCGACTTCATCTTTTCGTTCCTCTTTGAACTCGATCATCTTTGCAAGATAATCAATATTCGGACGGATGACATCATTGAACTCAATCTCTTTGTCGAGTGTCTTTCCGCTCTTCCTCTTAAAATCAGCCTTTATCTGATTTTTCATACTGTCAAGTTTATCGGTCTTATAGCTGTCGACAAGTTTGTCAAGTTCCATCTTGTAAGAATCATTGCAATCTTTCAAATATCCTGGAATAGAAAGCATATATTTCTCTTGATCAGCCAGTTCATATGCGATCACTGCATTCTCAAGCGCGCTTTTGACATCTTTCCACATCTTGATATCGCGCTCGATCGGAGCCATATCAGTATCCCTATGCTTGTCAAGCTCGCGCTTTGCTTTCTTCTTCGCTTTTGATGGATACGCAAGTACATTATAAGCTTTTCTTACTCCTTTGACTATTTTATATAAAAAATCATTATCATCTTCTCCCATAAGTATCAATCCTCCCAAATCATATAATAATTATAATATTAATAGATGGCGAACCCCCGTTCGTTTCCCGGACGGAGTAATATATGGCAATTTATAAAATTTTGCAAAGATATCTCAGTCATGGCAGCCTTTTCAGCTGCTTGAAAAGGTAATTATCCTTGTCTTCTTTCATCACTGGAAGCTTCTTCTCATCAAGATTGACCACTTTGGTCTTTGGCGCCACATAGCTAATCATGAAAGCCGCATCTTTTATCCGGTTCTGCGCCTCGATCATGTCCTGCTCTGGAAGCTTTTTTGGCTCCCATTGAAGATTAAGTCCATCATCCTGTCTCCTTGGGATGACGTCTATGAACATATGACTGTTGTCATCAGAAGCAAGATTGCTCATTATGATGTTTGTTCCGCCAAGCCCAAGGGCTTCAAAAAGGACGCTTGATGAGACATTCGCGACAAGAAAGAGATGCTCGGCCAGGTCTTCAGAGATCTCATCTATGAACTGCGAATGCTTTTTTGGAAACACACGTATGTGCCCTGAGACAACTCCTTCTTCAAGCAATATCGCCATCACGCGGTCATCTTCATAGACGACAGGCGCTTTGCTGCTATCAGTCACTATGCCGCATAGAACGCAGGATGTCATCTCTGATCACCTGCTGTTTTCTTCTTAAGGAAATTCGCTAGCTCTTCGAGATTCATCCCATCGAACAATTGGGCAAGCTGCGGGTTCTGTGGAAGAATGGATTTGAATTTCTCTGGATCCTGGATAATCAGGTCTCTTATCTGTGGATTTGCATTCAGGAGATTCATGAGCTGTTCTTCCTGGTTCGCCTGCTGTTTCACATTTGGCGGTTGTTTCCCTGCCTGTTTATATGCTTGTACAACTCTTGCTGTGATATGTTGCATCAAGGGCGCTTTAAGTTTCATGATCTCTTCAGGCGTTATCTTCTTAATCCCTGACTGGAACAATCCATCTCCTTTGTCCCGCGGGATGAGATGCATCGTGAAATGATATGCCTGCTGGCCTGCAGCGCCACCGCTCGCGATGAAGATGCTCATACCCTGCGCAAGCATTGCTTTTCTCACAACACCGCAGAGCTTGGCTGTCTTCCTGAACATATGGGAGAATGTCTCATAAGGGATCTGAGGAAGAAGCATGTGATGATCTTTTGGGAACACTACAGTATGGCCTTTCGCTGCGGGATTTATATCAAGCACAGCCATGATCTTATCATCTGCGTAGACATCTTTAGAAGGGATCTCTTTTCGGTTTATGCGACAGAACGGACACTGCTGCTTTATCATCTCTTCCTGTTCTTCAGGTGTCGGATCCGCCATATCGATAAGATGAGAAATCATACCTATAAAAAATCTATGATAACCGAGCCCTTCGGACAGCCGTCTCGCATGCGACAGAAAGGACATCAGGAAGATTCGAAATTGAAGGACAGTATGCCAGCTCTACATCCGCTAGCTTGTCTGCTGTAAGACCAGATGCAATCGCCGCCGCCACAACGTTCACTTTAGCAGCTGCGCCGATACCGACTGATTGACAGCCAAGGACCTGTAATGTCGTCTTGTCGATGATTATCTTTAGTGTTATATCATGTTTTTTTTCATCGCATATCGCCCACTCTGGGATATCTGTGGACCTCACTTTCACTGCGATCACACTGTAACCTGAATCATCAGCTACTTTTGAGGTCATGCCGACAGACGCCACCTCAAGATCACCTATCATAGATGCAAATGCCATATTTGTCTCGTGGTAGAATGCATCGCCGCCAACAGAGTTGATGCCTGCTGCTTTGCCTTGAGCATATGCAAGAGTCGCAAGGCGGGAAGGGAGTTTCTGCTCAGATCCGATGATCTTTGTCTCGACTATGTCGCCGACAGCATAGATATTCTTGTGATTCGTCTGCATGCGCGAGTTCACTTTCAGTCCATGGTCGCCGATCAAAAGTCCTGCGTCAGAGAACATCTTCAAGTCCACACGCGCGCCGCATGAGAGAAGGATTGTGTCGCATCTGATCTCTTCTTCTCCAATCTTCACACCGACAAGCGAATCACTTTCAGACAGTATCTTTGACAAGAGCTTTCCGAAATGGAACATTACTCCTTTTGTCACAAGATATTCTTCTATCATCTTTGCCATGTCTGTATCAAGCGATCGCGGAAACACATTGCTAAGCGCCTCGACTACAGTGACTTTGCATGTCTTTCTAAGACCTGCTGCTGATTCAAGGCCGATCGGACCTGCTCCGACGATTAAGATGTGCTTCTTCTCTTTCGCTATGATCTTCTTTGCGTCATCTGTGCAGTGCAACGTGAAGATGCTTTTTCCAAGTAATGGTCTTATTCCATCTATCGGCGGGATAGATGCCGTTGAACCTGTTGCGATTATCAGCCTGTCGTATGGGATCCTTCGCCTTTTGTCTGTCCCGACCTGTTGGATCAAAACTTCATTCGCATCAGGGATTATTTTCAGACATTCATGGCTTTGCAGGACCTCAGTCCCTTTAAGGTTCAGCATATGCTCAAGCTTGCCTGCATCAAGTGTCTTATCAAGAATGAAAGGAAGCCCGCAAGGATGGAAGAGATTGAATTCTTTTCTGTCGACGATGATCACTTTCGCATCGCGGCATGCACGCTTCGCATACAGATGCGCGGCGAACCCGCCAGTCCCAAGACCTATTATGACTATGTTCATAGAATATCTAACAGCATAGTGCGTATAAAAAGGTTTATGCAAAATAATAAAAGCCACAGATACGTATGCTACTTTATGTATAAGATAATAGTCAAAGGCACAGTGCAGGGAGTGGGATTCAGGCCTTTTATTTATAGAAAAGCGATAGAGATGGATGTGGTCGGCACTGTGAGGAACATAGGTTATGGTGTCGAGATCATCGCAGATAAAGAGGAATTCGCTGATATATTCAAAGATGCGCCGCCACTCGCAAAGATCGATGATGTCATTGTCGAAAAGATAGATGACAGAAGATACAATGATTTTAGCATCATCAAGAGCAAAGACTCAGAAGGCACAACCATACTTCCGCCAGATATCTTCACTTGCGACAATTGCATGAAAGAGTTGACTGATAAAAAGAATCGAAGATATGGTTATTTTTTCATAACATGCACTGACTGCGGACCGAGATTCTCGATGATTGGCGGACAGCCATATGACAGACCGATGACAAGCATGGATGATTTTAAGATGTGCGAGAGATGCAGGAAAGAATACACAGACCCGCTCGATAGAAGATTCCATGCGCAGACTATCGCATGCCATGACTGTGGACCAAGACTGCATTTCCATTCAGGAGGATTGTCCATCCCTGGTGGTATCAAGGAAGCAGTCGAAATGTTGAAGAACGGCGAGCCTGTCGCGATAAAAGGTATCGGCGGATATCATGTCGCCTGCCTGACTGATAAAGTTCCGGTGCAAAGATTGAGACAGATGCTTGGAAGGATGCATAAGCCATTCGCAATCATGGTGAAAGATATCGAAATGGCAGAAAGCATTGTTCATATGGATGAAAAAGAGATAGAAATGCTAAAGAGCCCAAGACGGCCGATCGTTGTGCTTAAGAAAAGAAGCGATATCTTAAACGATGTATCTGAACTTGATTCTATCGGTGTAATGCTGCCGTATACGGCCCTCCACCAATTGCTGTTTAGATATATCGACGAGCCACTTGTCATGACATCGGCGAACATGCCCGGAGAACCTGTCGCGATCTCGCGAGAAGAATTCAACAAAGGAAAGCATTTCCTTTCACATGACAGGAAGATCATCAACAGATGCGATGACACTGTACTAAAAGTGATAGACGGTAGTCCGGTCTTTTTGAGAAGATCACGAGGATATGTGCCATCCCCCATCAGGTTGCCTATAGATTGCGATGGCACGATAGCGCTCGGCGCGGAGATGAACAACACGTTCTGCGTCTGCGCGGGAGATAACGCTTTTTTGTCCCAGCATATCGGGATGACTGCGCATGAGAAGACGATTAATTTCTTTGAACGATCGCTGGAAAAGATGCTGCATCTGGTTCAGATAAGACCGAAGAAAATAGCATGTGATCTTCATCCTAGATATAACACGACTCGTCTTGGAAAAAGACTTGCTAAGATATACAATGTCGGGCTCTGTCAGGTGCAACATCATAGAGCTCATGTATTTTCTGTCGCGGCTGAGCACGGCCTGAAAGATTTCACAGGGATCGCATGCGATGGTCTCGGTTATGGAGAAGATGGAACAATCTGGGGCGGAGAGATATTCCAAAACAAGATACGTATCGGGCATCTGGAGCAACAGCCGATGATAGGTGGTGATGTCGCGACCCTTGAACCGAAGAGGATGCTTTTTGGGATCCTTGCAGGGACAGATCATTCCGAAAAGCTGAAGCTTTGGACCAGCCAGGAGAAGATGATATTTAGAAAGATGCATGAGACCGGATTCAACACGATGAAGACAAGCAGCTCTGGAAGGGTCCTTGATGCCTGCGCGGCTTTGCTTGGTATATGCGACAGACGCACTTATGAAGGGAGGCCTGCTATGCTCTTAGAATCATATTGCTATGATGATATAGAAAAAATCATGATGCTTGAGCCGCAAAAACCTGTCATCCATACACAAGACAAGATGAAAATCCTTGATACGACTCATCTTATCTCATACATCGCAAGCGAGATGGAAAAAGCGAAAGATATCGCATCATTCAGAAAAGACGCAGCCACTGTCGCTCACTATTACATCGCAGATGGGATGCATGCAATCGCCGATACAGGTGATAGGATCGTCTTCTCAGGCGGTGTCGCATGCAACAGATATATTACTGATCTTCTGATAAGAAAAGGAGTACTTATCAATAAAGAAGTCCCTCCTGGAGACGGCGGGATAGCATTCGGGCAGGCTTATCTCGCTAATCTTTGAAATTATCCGCATCTGAAACAGAATGGATATGTGTCTCTTTTGCGCTTGTGATGTAGCCATCAAGAAGCCCCCTGCTTGCGAGCGCAGGGAACAAGTCAAGCTCAAGACTGCTGCCTGGAAGATCTAATACATCCGTCTCGCATATGAATATCGGTGAGAACACAAGGTTGTTCCTCGAATCTGTCTTCTGGTTGAAGTCTGTTATCTTGGTGCCTTCCATCATCACTGATCCTTTTTCAATCGGCTGCTCTGACGTAGTCAACATGAGTGTGCAAAAAGAAGATATCTTCAGATGTGTTTCCCAAAGCGCTTTTAGATTTATACTCTCAAAAATTATGTCACTATAGACCACAAGAAAACGGCTGTTGATCTTTCCACGTAGGCACTTAAGTGAAGAGAAACTGCCATTGCTTTCCTTCTCTTCAACATATTGGATCGTTGCACCAAGTGTCGAACCATCTTTTAACTGGCTGAAAAATGCTGTCAGGACTTCATGCCTTGCGATGATAAATATCTTTTTGAATCCGCTTTGGACAAGTTTCTGCACAGCCCTTTCACTGACAGAACGACTACCGACAAGATATGTAGGACGAAATTCTGTCTCGCTTATTTTTTGCCTTTCTATTGGACCACCAGCGAGGATGACAGCTGTCTTGTTCTCGCCAAGCGAGATCTTTGCCAGATATTCGATCGCTTGAGAACGATTCCTGATATAGACATTGTCGATTATAGAATCTATATGTGATAAGACATCTTTATCGATTGTGATACTTATCTTGGTCTTATTCATGCAATAGAAGACATATAATCAGTTATTTATATATTTATCGGATAAAGTAGGATATAGGTAAGATATTTATAGTTGCAATATTACTAACCCGTATAGAAACAATCACTGGTCTAAACAGATCATATATGATGAAGGGTGGTATAATATGAAAATCACGATTATTGGAACAGGTTATGTTGGTCTTGTGACAGGCACTTGCTTTGCGAATCTTGGAAACGATGTCATCTGCCTTGATATCGACAAGAAAAAGATCGATGATCTCAACAAAGGAAAGATGCCCATATATGAACCTGGACTAAAAGAGCTTGTGGATCGCAACGCAAAAGAGAAGCGATTGTTCTTCACAACAGACCAGAAATTCGCGATACAGTTCTCTGATATCATATTCATCTGCGTTGGTACGCCTGAAGACAAAGATGGCTCGGCCGATCTGAAATATGTCTTAGGCGTCGCTGGAGATATCGGGAAATATATGAATGATTACAAAGTCATCGTCGATAAAAGCACTGTCCCGGTCGGGACCGCGGATAAAGTGAAAGAGATGATCAGGAAATCACAGTCTGAAAAAACAGATTTCGATGTCGTGTCGAATCCTGAATTCCTGCGTGAAGGACAGGCAATCAAAGATTTCACCGGGCCTGACAGGATAGTGATCGGTGTCGAGTCGGCAAAAGCAAAAGAAGTGATGATCAAATTATATGATGATATCGAAAGGACAGGAAGACCGATACTTATAACAGATATAAAGAGCGCTGAGATGATCAAATACGCATCGAATGCCATGCTCGCCACAAGGATATCATTCATCAACCAGCTTGCGCATCTCTGCGAGAAGATAGGAGCTGATATCAAGCTTGTCGCAAAAGGCATGGGCCTTGACTCAAGGATAGGCCCAAGATTCCTGCAGGCGGGAGTCGGATACGGCGGAAGCTGCTTTCCAAAGGATGTGAAAGCTCTTGCGAAGACACTAAAAGAATATGAATGCGGAAGCGAGATACTCGACGCTGTCGATGATGTAAATGAGAAACAGAAAAGAATGATTGTCCCAAGGATCCATGAACATTTCAATGGAGATCTCAAAGGCAAGAAAGTCGTGGTATGGGGTCTTGCGTTCAAACCGCATACTGATGATATGAGAGAAGCTCCATCTGTCGTCATCATAAATGAACTGCAGAGACATGGTGCGAAGATACATGCGTTCGATCCTGTCGCGAGAGAAGAAGCGACAAAGATCCTTGATGATGTGACATATCATGATAGGCCGCATGATGCCCTCAAAGATGCTGACGCTCTTGTCGTCGTGACTGAATGGGATGAATTCCGTCATCTGGACAAGAAGAAGATGAAAGATATGATGAACACACCAATCATATTCGACGGAAGGAATGTGTATCAGCCAGATGAGATGAAAAAGCATGGATTCCATTATTATAGTATAGGGAGGTGATGATGAATGAAGACGAAAAAAACTATATTGGTCACTGGCGGAGCAGGATTCATCGGAAGCCATCTCTGTGAATTCCTTTTGAAGAAAGGCAATGTTGTCATATGTGTGGATAATCTATTCACCGGGAACAAAGAGAACATAAAACACCTACTTGACAACAAGGATTTTGAGTTCATAAGACATGACATCACTATCCCGCTGACACTTGAAGTCGATCAGATATACAATCTCGCATGTCCTGCGTCTCCTGTCCATTATCAATACAATCCTATAAAGACAATCAAGATGGGGACTATCGGCATGATAAACATGCTTGGCCTTGCGAAGAGGACAAATGCGAGGATACTTCAGGCATCGACCTCAGAAGTATATGGCGATCCGATAGAGCATCCTCAAAAAGAGAGCTACTGGGGAAATGTCAACCCGATCGGTCCACGGAGCTGTTATGATGAAGGGAAGAGAGTGGCTGAGAGCCTTTGCTTCGCCTATCACTGGCAGAATGACGTCGACATCAGGATAATACGTATCTTCAATACTTACGGCCCTAATATGGCGCTTAATGATGGACGGGTCGTCTCGAATTTCATCGTGCAGGCATTGCGTGGTGAGGACCTCACTATATTTGGCGATGGAAAACAGACACGAAGCTTCTGCTATGTGAACGACCTTATCGAAGGCATGTATGCAGCGATGGAGAAAGATGATTTCACAGGTCCTGTCAATCTTGGGAATCCTATTGAGAACACAATGCTTGAACTTGCGAATACCATAATAAAACTCACTGGATCAAAATCGAAGCTCTGCTACGATGATCTTCCAAAAGATGACCCGACAAGAAGGAATCCAGATATCACGCTTGCGAAGAAAGAGTTTGGCTGGTCTCCGAAAGTCGATCTTGAGAATGGCCTTAAGAAGACTATCGAATATTTCAAGAGAGTTATCTAGAAGACATCATCTATAAGATCTATGCTCTGTCTTGCGATCTCTTTTTTCCTGTTGCATCTGATCGCTTCGATCATCTCTCTCTTATCTATCGTCTTGTCTTCCATCCTGAGCATCAGGCATATCATCAACAGACATAGATATTCTCTCTTCACATCCATGCTGGTGATATCGACAGAGATTATCTTAGGAAGCTTGTTGATCGAATGTACTTTCTTCGCGAGGTATGATAAGACATATATCTTCGATGTCTTTGGCAATGATCGTATCTTGTCTTTGATCTGCGCTATGCCTTCTTCTGATAATATGACGATCATATCATGAGATAAGACAGCTGTGCTATGAATTTGCCTGTCGCTTATTATCATCTCTGAGACAGAATATCCTGAGAGGACTGTTATCGGAAAGTCATCTCGCTGCGTCGCATGGAGACCGCTGATTGTCGCGGCAAAGCCAAGCAATGATGATGTCGATCTTATCTTCTGTCCTGCGCTTCCGGAGATGAGTATGGTCATTGTACCTTTGAACTTCGAACAATTATATTTTGGTTCTCTCTTTTTGATGGGCATCGATTCTTTTTCAGCGACAAGTCGGGAATATTCTGGCCTCATCTTGTTCTCCACTACACCGAATGAGAATCCTTCTTCTTTTTTCTTGTCGATCCATGATCTGTTCATCTGATTCTTCGGCCCAAAATATGCAGCGCATAAATCCCATATATCCACGATCGAGAAACCATCATGCATGAGTGCGGATTTTATGATCTCTGGAAGATCCTTGTCAAGAACTGTGCCTCTTGCGATGAAACTTGCGCCTGCGCCGCTCATCAGCTTGCAGATATCGAATCCTTCTTCGATGTTTCCGCTTTGCATCGTCGTCGTGATGCCTGATCTTGGAGTCGTCACAGAATGCTCGCCACCGGTCATGCCAAAATTGAAGTTGTTGAAGACAAGGACAGTGATGCCTATGTTTCTCCTTGCAGCGTTGATCACATGATTGCCGCCGATCCCGATCCCGCCATCGCCGACGATCACTATCACATTCAGGTGTGGTTTCGCAAGCTTTATCCCTGTCGCGTATGTTATCGATCTTCCATGAAGCCCGTGGAATGTGTTTGTCGTGAAATATCTGTCAGATATACCGCAGCATCCTATGTCAGTCACTATCACTGTGTTCTTTGGATCAAGACCGAGAGATGATATGGCTTTGTCAAGTGCGAGAAGTATCATGCCATGGCCGCAGCCTGGACAGAAACCAAAGGGAAGCTTCTCTTTATTGATACAGCTATTCATCTGCATGCTTTGATCACCTGTTCTGGAAACATCGGCTCTCCGTCTACACGTGTCAGACTTTCGACCTTGATTGTCGATCTGTGTTTTTTCACGATCCTTTCGACTGAAGATACATATTGTCCTATATTCAATTCAGGGACGATCACTCTCTTTATACCACCCAAGCATTTGGTTATACATCTCTCTTGTATAGGCCAGACAGTCTTCAATGCGAGATGCGAGATTTTCTTCTTATCTTTCCGAAGATGCAAAACTGCATCATTGCATGTCCTTGTCGTGTCTCCATAGCTTATCAAAAGCGTCTTCGCACCCTTCTCAAGATCTTTCCCATAGATGCCGAGATGATCTCTTCTTGAAAGTATCTTGTTGTTCAGATGCATTATCAGATCAGATATTTTTTTCTTATCTTTTGTCAGGTATCCATCCTCGTCGTGGGATGATGTCGTGAACCGCACGATGTTCTTCCCGCCAATCTCTGAGAACGGAGGGATATCTGATGATTTCCGGATTGAGTATGGTCTGTATGATTTTCTGTCCTTATTTCCTTTTCTCTTCGAGATCTTGATATGATCATATTTCGCTAGATCAACAGATTCTTTTGTTGTCGAGATCTCTTTTGACAGCATGACGAACACAGGACATCTGAGCTCTTCTGCGAGATTGAAAGCCTTCAATGTAAGATAGTAGCATTCTTCTGCGTTGCTTGGAGCAAGCGCGATCACACCGATGCCTGCCGATGTGCCCCAACGCACGAATTGTATATCGCTCTGCGCCCCCTTCGTCGCTGATCCTGTCGCTGGTCCAAGACGCTGGGAATCCACGATGACCAAAGGAACTTCTCCCATTATCGCAAGGCCGAGATTTTCACTATAAAGACTCATCCCAGGACCGCTTGTCGCTGTCATGACCTTCTTTCCAGACATCGAAGCCCCTATGCACATGCCGATCGACGCAAGTTCATCTTCGCCTTCGATAGCTATCCCTTTGATGTTCTGCATCATACCAAGAAGTATCGATGTCGCAGGAGTTATTGGATATCCTGCGAAGAAATCGCATCCTGCCTTCAATGCGGCTTTCACGACAGCCTCGTTTCCATCAAGGAATTCTCTCATGATCATACCATGGAAATCAAGCTATTTAAAACTTGGGGCTTAGGGGAGCTTTCTGATTATCCAGCCATATACTTCTGTTGTTATGTTGACCGCAGTTGAAGGGATAGTTATCTCAAACAATCAGACAAAGTCACCTAACAAGAATTGGATTTGAGCGGACTCTCAATCGATCACGTAATTGACTGGAAAGATCTGTTCATCATCGATTGCGATCTTGTCATATCGTCCAAGCGATTGATATATTGTATTGACTATGATGATCTATGTGTCAATGTATATTGTCGTCCCTTCTTTTGCGTCATTCATCGATTCTTCTATAGTTTCGCTGCCCAGTGTGGAATCAGTCAGACCATGTTCTCATTGTCCTTTATCTCTTTTATCATCCAGATGATCATGATGCATCATCATATTCAAAGGTATTTGTAACAATTGCGATACACTCAACATAAACATTATATAATCTATTGTCAATAAAATATCTAAAATGTGCCTTGCTGTACCTGGAAAGATCGTGAGTGTCGCCGATGACATGGCTGTGGTCGATTTCGGCGGCGCCAAGAAAGATATATGTGTCTCATTGGTAGATGCCAGGATAGGAGAATATGTCCTTGTTCACGCTGGGTTCGCGATCAAGACGATTTCTAAGGATGACGCTAAGAAGAATCTTGAACTGTTATACGAACTTGGAGAGTTGATTCCTGATGATAGATAAAGATCTCAAGAATCCAGATATCCTAAAGGGGATTATATTCAAGATAAACAAGATAGCAAAGGATCTAAAAGAACCAGTCAATCTGATGGAAGTCTGCGGTACACATAGCCAGACCATCGCGAAATATGGTATCCGTTCTATACTTCCAAAAAATGTGAGACTTATCTCTGGTCCGGGATGTCCTGTCTGTGTCACATCGCAACAGGATATCGATAATATAATAGAATTAGCGCGTCAGGGCGTGACTGTCGTCACATATGGAGATATGTTGAGAGTACCTGGCACAGTTATGACCCTTGAAAAGGCGCGCGCTGAAGGCGCTGATGTCAAACATGTTTACTCTGCGCTTGATTCATTGAAGTACAAGGATGCGGTGTTCTTCGCTATAGGTTTTGAGACGACAGCCCCAATGACAGCTGTCGCTGTGAAGAAAGGATTGACTATATATCCTGCGCATAAGACAATCCCTGCCGCGCTTTCTGCATTGATATCGATGGAATTGAAGATATCTGGATTCCTTCAGCCTGGACATGTCTCAGCAATCATAGGATCAAGATCATATTCAGACCTGAAGATCGCGCAGGTGATAAGCGGTTTTGAGGCGATCGATGTGCTGTCAAGCATCTATATGCTTCTTGAGATGATCAGAGATGGCAAAAAAGGTTTGCATAATGAATATCTGAGGATAGTATCTGATGAAGGCAATATCAAGGCACAGAAGATATTAGATGAAGTGTTCAGGCCATCTGATGCCCTATGGAGAGGCCTTGGATGCATAAAAGGAAGCGGACTTACATTGAAGGATAAATATAAAGATCAGGATGCAAAGATTATATATGCAGATATATTGGATAAGGTCCCGGTAGCGAAGGAACCAAAGGGATGCAGATGTGGAGATGTGCTTTGTGGATTATGCAGGCCAAACGAATGTCCTTTGTTTAGCAAGAGCTGCACGCCAAAGACCCCAAACGGAGCCTGTATGGTATCGCATGAAGGCAGCTGCCAGATTGAATATAGATATGGTGATTTATGATGATAACACTGGATCACGGAGCAGGTGGCAAATCATCAGACCAACTCATCAGGAAGATGACCGCGCTTCTATCTATGCGAAGCGGATGGGGTGGAAATTCTGATGATGGCGCATACTTAAAGATCGACGATGAGAGATCTCTTGTGTTCTCGACAGACACGCACGTGGTGAGCCCGATATTTTTCCCTGGCGGAGACATAGGTAAATTGTCTGTCTGTGGGACAGTGAATGACATCGCTGTCATGGGAGCGACTCCGCTTGGATTGTCGCTTGGCATCGTGATCGAAGAAGGATTCTCTGAAGAAGATCTCATGAAGATAATCAATTCTATCAAAGATATATCGCATAATATAGGAGTGCCTATCGTGACTGGTGATACAAAAGTGATGCCGAAAGGAAATGTCGATGGGATCATTATCAACACAAGCGGTGTAGGGATCGCGACCAAATTACTGAAGAACAGCGATGTCACGCCTGGCGATTCAATAATAATCTCTGGAAGCATAGGCGATCATGGCGCTGCGCTATTGTCGAAGAGATTCGATTATGACACAGAGCTCATCAGCGACTGCGCGCCTGTGACAGAGCAGATAAAAGATATCTTACAATATATCAGATCAGCGAAAGATCCTACACGAGGTGGCATCGCTGCATCACTCAATGAGATGGCAGAGAGGAGCGATGTCAAGATTGTAATAGATGAAAAGAAAGTTCCTATAAAAGATGAAGTGGCTTCTATACTCGGCCTTCTTGGACTTGATGCATATTCTATCGCGTGCGAAGGAAGGATAATCGTCGCTTGTGAAAAGAAACATGAACAAGCGGTCGTCGCGAAATTGAAAAGACACAACGATCATGCGTGTGTGATCGGCTATGCAGAAGAAGGAAAGGGCGTGTTTCTAAAGACAATCATCTCTGAGAAGAGATTACGTATGCCAGAAGGAGAGATCGTTCCCAGGATATGCTAGATGCTAGATATCGCAGAAATTGCATAGGCCAGTCTGTTTCTCTTTATCTTTTCCGAAATTATCCTCGATCCTTCTCTTCGTGAGTTGTATTGTCTGGGTGAGATAATCAGAGACATTATAGTTCTCGACCAGTTCTATCGAATGTCCAAGATATTTTACGATCGAGCCTTCTGAGATCGTGAACACTATCTTTCCGCCGCATGTTGTGCATTTCCCAAGCAATGGCGGCCTTCTGTATTTTGTGTTGCATGTTATGCATCTGAATTTCTGTGTTGAAAATTTTCTTAGATTGCCTTTTATGTCTTTTAAGAAATGCTTTTCTATGACAGATCTTGCCACGTCGGCCTCATCGACGGCCATTATGAGACATGCGAGCTTCATCTGTCCATCAAGCTTCTCTTTCATGCTTGGAAGTGTCTTATATGCAGAACAGAGTATCCCGCTGTTTATATCACATATATCATGGGTGAATCCCATGTTCTCATATTGGGATGGTTTTCCGAGCCTGTGTTTTATCTGATCGATCTTCACATCCCAGGGATTCTTATATTCAAGCGCAGCCTCATATAGTTCCAATGGATATTCATATGATACATCCAATCCATGGACCTGGTCATCGACTTCAGATGGTATGAGTTTCGATGTCAATACAAGAGGTGAATCCATGGTCTTCGCGCCCCTCTTATTAGGAAGGTATTTCCTCGAGAAATTAAGGAATGCATCCATGAGCATGATGACACATGCCTCATCACCATCGCAATCACGTCGCATGCCTGCGTGGAACATCGGGTGCGTGAAAAAACCTTGCGTATTTGAGAATCCTATTATTCTTCCTATGAGACCTGCTGAGATATGCGGAGCAAGACCAATTATCAGATGTCCGATCAGATCGTCTTTGCTCTTCACATTATAGAATGGATCAAGTCCATATAGATTGATCATGATATCATCGATGAATCTCGCTATCCGCACAAGGACATCAGAACATGGCTCATCCAGCAGATTCTTGAAATCCGGTAGTATGACATCCTGCGGCTTTATCTCGATTATCTGATCACTATCTGTTATCGGTTTTCCTCTGTGGTCAAGATCGTATCCTAGCTCTTTCAATCTCTCAAGCGATGTACCTATCTCTCTTGGTTTGAAATGAGTGATCGGAAGCTCGCTCATATCGTATCGTGTGGTCCCGTCTTTATTGACAAATACCCCATTCTTTGCGCGGAGTATGCCTTTTGTCAGATTCTCTGGTATATGATCTTCATTGGATGTCCCTTTGACACCTTTGACAAGATCTGGTGAGACTTTCAATCCTGATTTTTCAAGCGCTTTCTGGAAATGATGACGGATGTCGATAGAATGATTCTTGAATGTCTTCTTTGGATGATCACAATTGCCATCTTGTGTATTGCAGATCGTGCAGAATTCAAGCTTCTTTGTCTTCATGCCGCACATCTCGCATCTGCTGTTCACTGTCTCGATCTTGCAGTCATTGCAATAGAAGACTGCGAAATCACCTGTGACCTTGCCTTTTTGGAGCGCTGACTGAAAGCTTCTCATCCTGCCGCCTTCATCCCCTACTGGAAACAAGGCATGTGGATCGCCTTTCAGTTTTCTCATCTTCGCTTTCTCAGGTCTCCCCATACGGGCTCCGATGAATGTGCCTGCAAGATCCATTATCTTCAATCTGCATAATTTGTTCAATATATTCATAATATCATCAGAATCAGATGATTCTATCTTATGCGATATCTCATCATGACCAAGTTCATCCAATCCAAGTGTGAGCAACAGTGATCTTGCATCGTCTTTTTCTATCACAAAGAATTCTTTTGAACTCATGATATGTGGAAGCCCGATCTTCTCAAGAATCTTTTTAATGATCTCTTCGTTCTTCATGATCACTTTTGAAACACTGCCTTCATCAGAAATCGATTCAGCATTCTTCAATCCATCTAACAACAAGAGCAATTCCTTTTTGTCCATCAGTTTCCAGAAGAACAAGAAATCTGGATGGAGCGGGACATCAAACGCCTCTGATATATTCACAGCATCTTTGAAAGACATTTTTTTTGTCAAAGGCGACCTGATAAGATCATCAAGAAGCTTTAGATCGATATCTTTAGATAAGGCCGCTTTTTCAAGATCACCGTGTTTTTCATTTATACTTTTCTTTAGTTCAAGCGCCCACCATTCTGGACAATAACCAGCAGGGACAAGGATATGCCCATTTTCTGAGAAATCACCATAGCTTATGCATATATCACCAAGAAACAAGATCTTCTTGAGCCTTTTTTTGCATTCTTTCACTTGATCTTTTCGTCTTATCCTGACGACACTGCCATCATCAAGAAGGACTATCGGACCATCGATATTATTGTTCGGTGTTATAGAACAGGCTTTTCCTGGTCTTTCAAGCTTCAATTGAGTGCCTGTCGCGACAAAATTATCAAGGAAAGCAAGAGTGAGCGGATTCATGCCATCTGTCGAGAATCCTGATAATCTTGATCTTCCATATCTCAATCTGAATCCTCCTGGTCTCATCGGATAAGTCAATATAGGACGTCCTGCGACAAGGTCTTTGATATATGTATAATTAGGAGATATCTTCTCTTTTGATGTAGATGATTGCTTTGATTTCGCTTTTATCTTCTTCTGCAGAGCAAGGAAATCTTCAAGGAAATCCCATTCCAATCCGAAATCTTTTCCGAACTTTGAAAGACGTTTCCATAATTTTGGAGATTTCTGTGTCAAACCTTCAGCAAGGACAAGACATAATCCCCCACGTATTTTGTTTGTATCAAGTCTTGGGATATCTTTATAGTTAGATACATCGATAATCTCGGTAGGCTCTCCATCTATCTCCACAGGAAGATGCCTAACCATGAATTCGACTTCTTCTTCAGATGGAAAATACTGGAGATTGGTCACACGTTCATGATAATCACGTACTTCTGTGATGAATCTTTTCACTTCTTTCTCTGTCGGATCATATTTATCATAACCCATCACTGTGCGCACATAATCTACTATGATTACAGATACTGACGCTGCTGTTCCTCCTGCTCCTCTTATAGGGCCGGCGTATCGTGGAGCCACATATTCCTTTCCATCCTGTCTTTTCTTGATCTTTAATTCGATGAAACCTTCAAGCGGAGCGGCGACTATCCCTAATGTGTTATATGCGAATCCGGCCCGTATACCTACTTCCATCGCTTCCTTTTTGTCTTTGAACTTGCAGAATTTCTCCTGTGCGACTTCTGCTGCTATTATCAGGGCTATCTCCCATGCAAGATTGCCATATTTCTGCTCAAGTTCACTTATCCTTTGTGGAACACCTTTTCCTACTAGATCAGGCGCAGCGATAGAGAGAAGACCTTCGACTCGTTCTGCCATGTTCTTCGCAAGAGGGATATCTACACGTTCATCGGGGTCATATCCTTTCTTACGTGCCTCTGTGGCTATAGCGTAGCATCTATCTACTTCAGATTGTAGATGAGAGAAATATCTTCCCATGCTTTCGCTTTCTTTTGGTTCTTCCATATCAATTCTCCATGAATTTGATTATCTTGCATTCTCTTGTCTGCAGATTCACAATAGGAACCCTTCCTGGTTCAGGATGAAGACCCATCTTCTCTTCAAATGAAGTGATAGATTGCCAGCATGAACCGCATATCATAGTGATATTTCTATAATTGGAGATGGATGCTTTGTGGATATGTCCAGACACAAAGAAATCAGGTATATTATTTATTATATGGCTATTATTGTTTGTATCTGGTATATACAATGCAGAGCTATGTGTCGGCGCAAGATGTCTCTTCTGCAACAATAATTTCATGATCAATTCTGGTCTGTCAAGACCACCTGCTGATCTTATCGATTCGACACAATCAGCATAATGGACAAAACTGAAACCATGATACATGAGTACATCGAATCCAGAGAATCCATCACTTGAATGTATATTGACTATACCGGGATTACTGAGCATTGTGACGTTTGGCATCTCCCAAAGCATGCTGGATACATCTTTATATGGTGGCGGCTGCGGTTCAGATAATCTGGATGCATCGTGATTTCCGGGGATTATTATAATATCTATATTTTTTGGGATCTTGCTTAATAATTGAGCGCATAATTCATATTGCTTGCAGATATCTTTTATATCTAATTCATGTTCTTGTCCAGGATATATTCCGACACCATCAACAAGATCGCCTGAGATAAACACATATCTTATCTTTGATGCCATCTCTTTCTGTTTATCATTTCCTAATTCACAATTTATCCATTTGAGAAATTTATTGAATTCTTTGTAAAGGAAATTATTCGAACCTATATGAAGATCTGAAAGGAACACAGCATATACTTCTTCTCCTGCTTTCTTGAATTCTTTGCTTAGAGGGATATCAGGAAATATTATCTTATTAGAGAATATTATCTTATCTCCATTCGTGCCGACAATCCCGATTATCTCATCTTCGACGATCTCTTTGCCTAATTCAAATAATTCTGAACGTGTCTTATTGATAAGTATTTTTATTTCGCCTGTGAGATCTTCTACTTCCAATATGATATTACCATTCTTTGTCTCATTCTTTGATTTGACAATACCAATTATTGCCACTTCTTCTTTCTCTTTCTTCATAAGGATCTTCCCTATAGAAGTCAGATTCGCATTCAATTCTCTTCTGTTGCTCAGGATATTCTCCATGGATCTGAATCTGCTCCTAAAAAATTCGACAAAATCTTTTATGTTTCTTTTTGCAGGTTGCTGATCATATGATGATACTATTTTCACATTGATATTTTTTTTAGGAAGATCATTAATTGTCTCTTTTTTTTCATCTTCTTTTTTTTCTTGTTCTTTTGGTATCTCCATAAGATTATCTTTCAGTATTGATAGATCATTTGGATTTGGATCATGTTTGATTCTTTCAAAAAATTGTTCAAGTTCATCTATATTATTGATATTATCAAGCATATCTGAATCAACAAGGATATCATTATCCAGAAGATATTCTACTATTTTCCTTTTCCGATCTATCTCTATCGATTCCATCCTATTTAATCCAATTCAAGTTTCTTGACAAGAAGATCCTTCGCTTTGTTCATTATATTATCTCCTATTGACACACTTATCTCACGTGTCCTTCCGTATCTTCCTTTGGAGATCACTTTCGCATTGATAAGACCAAGCATATCAAGTTCACCGATGATATCAGACAGACGTCTCTGTGTCAGAGGACGAAGTACTATCTTTTTGCATAATTCTTTATAAAAATTATATATATCTCCTGTGAAGATATAAGATTTATTGATCTTTTCATACACACGTAATATAGAATAGAATGTCGCCTGAAATTGCTTAGGCTGTGTCTCAAGGATATCAAGAATGCTATCTCTCTCGATCTTTGATTCTGCTTCATCGAGATGGCAAAGACCTATTTTATCATCTCCATTTCTTTCTGCCAGCTCGCCTGCCACCCTCAAAAGCTCAAGCGCACGTCTGGCATCGCCGTGTTCACGTGCAGCATATGCAGCACATTTTTCAATCACTCCTTTCTCTATAAAATCTTTCTTTATCGCCTGTTCAGATCTTTTTCTCAATATATCTTGTATCTGAAATGCATCATATGCTGGAAAGATGACATCTTCTTCACATAAAGAGGATTTCACTCGTGAATCAAGAAGCTCTGTGAATGAGACATCATTTGATATTCCAATTATTGCGATCTGAGAATTTTTAAGTTCTGAATTTATCCTCAAAAGATTATACATTATCGAATCTGAAGTCTTCTTGACAAGCTGATCTATCTCATCTAATACAAGCATGATCAACTGTTTCTTTGATTCTATTGTATCATAAAAAATCCTATATACTTCATCTGTCGGAAGACCTGTTGGAGGTATCACTCTATCAAATGCCTCGCTCAACAAAGATGCGATCAAACGATATTCAGTATCTGCGATCTTTTTTAATTTGCAATTTAAATAGATTATTTTGATCGGTATGTTTCTATGTTCAGCAAGAGTGGTCATCTTCTTTGTTATATGTTTCACAACAAGAGTCTTGCCTGTGCCGGTCTTCCCGTAAATGAAAATATTGGATGGTTTATCAAGTTTGAGAGATGGAGCAAGTATATTAGCGATAAGATTTATCTGTTCATCTCTATGTTCGATTGTCTCAGGAGTATAATTTGCCTGCAATGCTGTTTTATTCAGAAAAAGTGAATCTTTTTTCAGATAGCTTTCGAAAAACGATGTAAGACCTGTATCATCCCCCATGATTTCACCCTTTGTTTCCAAAGGAAATAAGGTTATATAAATATTTCCACTGTAGAAAGCAATGTTTTGATTTTCATATAATAAAATGACACTGACCCCTTCGTTTCTCATGGAACTATAATTTATTTTTTTCATTGTTATTTGTGATTTAAACGTTAGATAAGTGCTTTTTGATGATTTAAACTTTTTTTTATTTTTTTCATTTATTTATTTATTTATTTATTTACTATATTGTAAATAATAATAATAATAATAATAATGACCTAAGAAACTATTTAAATGAAGTTCCATCGGAAACCATGGTGTGACACATACGTATTTTTTTCTCAGATGTCCAAGACACCCTATAAAAAGGTTTATATACTCCATGGAGCAATTTTAATATTATAAAATGGTACTAGAATCACTGCTAAATCCCATCAAAGCAGAGAAAAAACCAAGCTTGATGATTCTTTTTGGTTTCTTAGCTGTCTCAGTCTCTATATTGCTTGGATTATGGATATTTCGAGATCATGTGAGTCTTGTGATGGTTTTTTTGACTGTGATCGCTTGTGTGCCTATAATGTATAGCACCCTTAGATATGAAGAGATCAAAGATACTGAAATGAATATAAAAGAATCAACTCTTCTGACTGAACATTCAAAAGCGCTTGTGGCATTCATGTTCCTTTTTTTGGGATTTGTGCTTGCATTTGTCGCGTTCTATGTATTTTTGCCAAATAATCTTGTTACTGAAGTGTTCAGTATACAGACTAATACAATAAGCAATATCAATGGCAATATGATAGCATCATCAACAGGTCATGTATCTTCTCATGTCACAATCTTTACAAGGATTTTTTTTAATAATCTGAAAGTCCTGATGTTCTGTCTATTATTCTCATTTTTTTATGGTGCAGGTGCTATTTTCATCTTGACATGGAATGCATCAGTGATAGGCGCATACATAGGTTCATTTATAAGAGCTAATATCGCAAAATATGCATCATCAGTCGGGTTGTTCAAAGTAGGAGCTTATTTCAAAGTGATATTTATTGGATTCACAAAATTAAGTTTCCATGGAATACCTGAGATTATGGCGTATTTTATAGGTGGCCTTGCTGGAGGGATAATATCTGTCGCAGTGATAAGACATGATTTCTCGACAAAGAAATTTGAAAAGATAATCCTTGATTCAGCAGATCTGATTTTGATATCTATTGCGATATTATTCATCGCAGCTATAATTGAAGTCTTTGTGACACCAGCGATATTCTAGCCAAGTATCTTTATTCTTCCAGCGCGGATCTCGAAAATCTCTCCTTCCTTTAGCAATTTTTCGATTATTTGTTCACCCTTTTCACCAAGTTCATCTATCTTCTTTATGACACTCTCAGTAGGCGCTCCATCTTTGCTATCGAATTCTTTTATTATGGCAAGATATTTATCATAAGGATTCTCAGAAGGGTCATTTTCAAAATTCTCGAATATCTCTTCTGTATTTGATGCAATTTTTTTAGGAGTATCAAGAGATATCATCTCTATCTTTTCTGTTATCTCTTCGATCTTTTGATTCTCGAGTTCAAGCTGTCTATATTTCAACCATTCTCTTTTCTCTATCTTTCGGATTATCTCAGGAATTATATAGATCTCACTATTATATTCTCTTGGTTTTCCGATGATCATAGCAGCATCGCCTATTTCAAGATTATCCATCCTCTTTATATCAGAAGCATCAAATATCCTGATAGATATCTTGCTTGTCGAATCATCGATGATCAAAGAAGCATGTGTGGGATCATCTTCTTTTTCTATGATGATTCCCATGATGTTTATTCTTGAGATTTTGAATCGCTCATCTATCAATAAAAAATTCGGTTCTGAATCTGATTTGAAATATTTGCCATCGCTTATCTTGCTCAATGGAAGTTTTATCGCTATTTGTCTTTTCATCTGTTCTTTTTGTTCCATTTCATCCACCAGTATCATATCTTGCTTATGAATCCTCTTTTTGGTTCGAAGATATCTCCTGCTTTTTTCAATTTTTCGATAGCTTCAATCACCATGTCTTCAGATACACCTTTCTCTTTCGCAGCTTTTTCTATATCATCTATTTTTATAGTCTTGCTTCCGGTTGATTTCTCAAGTTCATTTATTATATTTTTGATGACAAATATCTTGCCTCTCTCAGAAGCAGTCACACCTGAAGAGATCCTATCTATATCTATCTGGCCAGTCTCTGGATCTATACCTATCTGTGATAAGCAATAATGGACAAGCCCTATAGATCTTTTTGCATCTCTTATTGTCACTTCTGGAGAGAGCCTGATTTTTGCAGAAGCCTCTGCGAGTCGTATAAGCGCTTCAAGCTGCCGTGCTGAGATAGGGATTGCCTTCATATTATTTTCATCTGATCCACCTGAATTTCGCATTTTAATATAATAACTTTTTATCTCTTCGATAGCTTTATCAGTCAATACAGGATGACATTTCTGCCTTGCATATGATATATATTTTCGCAGAAGCTCTGTAGGTATCTCACCTTCCATATCAATATTTTTTTTATGCAGATCAAGGATAAAAGAAGCCATCATAGTATCTTTTTCCTTATCAGGAAGATCTCTGACAGGAAATATAAGATCAAATCTATTTATCAATGATGAAGGAAGATCTATCTGTTTTGCTATGATCTCATATGGATCAAATCTTCCAAATTTTGGATTGGCAGCAGCAAGCACAGTGGTCTCTGATCGTAATGTCGCCTGGATATTCGCTTTTGAGATAGTGACCGTCTGCTGTTCAAGAGCTTCGTGCATCGCACTCCTGTCTTCTTTGCTCATCTTATCAAGCTCATCAATCATACATATACCTTTATTTGCAAGAACTAATGCGCCAGCTTCAAGAGACCATCCTTTAAGAAATTCATCCTTCACTACTGCTGCTGTGAGTCCTGCGCCGCTGACTCCTTTGCCTGATACATATCTTGCTTTAGGTGCCACATAAGAGAGTCTCTTTAATAGCTGACTCTTACCTGAGCCAGGATCACCAATAAGAAGTATATGTATATCTCCTCGCCTTCTTACACCATCAGTCTTTTTCTTGCTGACTCCACTGAATAATTGCAATAATAATGCTTCTTTTACTCTTTCATGTCCGTAGATAGAAGGCGCAAGGGAAGTTGTCAGTTTCTCAAATATTCTTGGATCTGCCGAAAGTTCCTTTATCTTAATTTCTTCTTCAGTAATTATCTTGATCTGCGAATAATCTTCCTCAAGTGGTTCAAGATAATTTCCTTCCATTATCAAATCAAATTTGGTAGTCTTGTTTCCCTGGATTATGATGGGGATCTCTTTGATTATCCCCGCTATGGTTACTTTTGAGCCCGGATTTGTCTTTTTATCACTTATAGGACTCACAAGATCCTCTTGAAGGAGGATATTAAGTCGTTTTGGTTGGTCGCCTCCATCTAACATCTCTGGATTCTCTTCAAGCGCCATACCTTGTGCATCGACAAGATCTTTTGACAACAGACGGAATTTTCCTTTTCTACCACATCCGCAACGACTAGGTTCCCTGAAATTAGAATCTAATTGCAGCATAGGGATTATATTTCCACAGCTTGGACATTCAAATTTCGCGCTTGTAACAAGTGGTCTTACATCGGATTTCTGCTTTACTACACCTTCAATCTTCAGGAATTTCCCTATATGTTTGCTTCTTATATCTCTTATACATATGGTTTCATTGTCTGAAAGCTTTGAGAATCTGATCCTAAATTTTTTCGCTTCGAAAGGAAGGTCTATATGTTCTATAGAGATCTCACCAGCTTTTAATACTTCTGTTGGATTCTCAAGCAGGTTCTCTGCGAGTTCAGGGCTGAATTTAGTGAGTTTTCTGAAATCTATCACAAGAAATCTTTCTTCTTTTGTAGCTTTTGATAATAATTCTTCATAATATTCCGCTTCAAGGAATTCCTGAAAAGTCCTTATCTGTTCTGTAGTTTCCATTTTATAGCTACTCCTAATTATCCTGTAATGCTACCCCCAACCAAATTAATAAAAAACAGATCAAAAAATTATTTAACTTTATCAAGATTTGCTATGAGCATATCAAGTGCATTATGGACTCCGTCTTCACTTTTTGTTCCAGTGCAGACAATCTTGCCATTACTAAAAAGCAGGAATGTCGCTTTTGCTGCAGCGAGCTTATAGACAAGTCCAGGGAATTGTTCTGGTTCATATTCTGTGTTCTCAAGCTTCATCGCGAGTACGTTCAGATTGAGATCTCTGCCGACACTGCCTGATGCGACAATATTCTGTATCTTGATGATAGGCTTTATAGTGATCTTTATCCCGATCTTCTCAAGGCTTTTGATGATTTTTGCGATCGATTCCTCGACTTTCTGCATGGATCTGGCACCTGTACAGACTACTTTGCCAGAGCTGAAGATAAGGGCTGATGTCTTTGGTTCTCTTATCCTGATGACGAGTCCAGGAAACTGCTCTGGGTTGTATTCAGTATTAGATAAGGTCGCAGCCATTTTTTCTAGAGGAATGTCATGTTCTAATGAAGTGGAAACAACAATGTTCACAACAGTGATATCTCGTTCTTTTTCTGGCGCTTTTTTAGCAACTTGATTTTTATCTGCCATTTTTATATGACCTCCGTCGATTAAGATCGGTTTTTTTATAAATGATTTATAAAGATATTGTATAATCATTTATAAATGCTTTGCTTTTTCTGGTCGAAAACACTATATCTTTTAAATATCAATGAATATATAAATAATTTCGTTTTGGGATTTCTATAATCTAAAATATATGCCTCCTTCATTTCTCATGGAATGGATGAAATCAAGCTTTAATTGGGCCTATAATCAAGGAATAATCTATTTTGTTATGATATACACCCCTTTATTTCTTATGGAAATATAAATCAGTGTTTAAAGGAAGATTTATAAATCGCCTATCATTTCCATCTTCACTGATGACAGATAATAAAGAATATGAAAAACTGTTGAAACAAGCATATGATAATATGCCTGAATCTGTGTTTGAAAAAGAACGATTTGAGATCCCAAAAGCGATGGGTCATCTTCAGGGAAATAAGACTGTGATAGCCAATTTTCTAAAGATCGTCACTGTACTTGGGCGGGAATCTGCACATGTCCTTAAATATCTACTTAAGGAATTAGCTACTCCTGGTGAAGTACGAAGGGGAGAATTGATTCTTGGCACCAAGATAACTGCATCGCTTTTCAATAATAAAGTCAGGCAATATGCTGAAGAATATGTATTATGTTCAGATTGTGGTAAACCAGATACAAAACTTATCAAAGAGGGAGATATTCTATATATGAAATGCCAGGCATGTGGTGCTAAACATTATGTCAAATCCAGAATCTGAAAGGATCCTTGCAAGGAGACAACACGTAGGAGATAAAAGATATATCTTAGTGATTTGTGATGAATCTATCATCGGTCAGATCTTTGAAGAAGGCAATAAGATACTTGATCTCACTGTATCATTCTATAAGGGCGAACCAATAGATGAAGAAGAACTTCTGAAGGCTATGAAAAAGGCATATATATTGAATATCACAGGGAAACATTCAATAGAATTTGTGCAAAAGAATGGATTTTTCACAGATAATGATAAGATATTGATCATCCAGGATGTGCCCCATATAGAATGCATGCTCATCTGATCAATTCTTCTTTCTTCTTGCCATCTGCTTTTTTGTCTTTTCAGAAAGCTTTTTTGATTCAGCTTTATCATGCTCTGAGAAATTGTCGACTATATCACTTGTGGTCTTGATTGTCTTTTTCTGTATTTTTTGCTCTACTTTCTTATTATTTGGTCTTGATTTTGTGTTCTGTTCAAGTTTTTTTTCTTTTATGCTTTTTATATCTATTTTATGGTCTTTCTTTTTTCCTTTTTCAAACAACATCACTAAAAATGCCAAGATAAGGACAGATACGATTACATAGATCGCATAATAGATGAGAAGACTATATTTCCCTGTAGAATATTTCTTGATATATATGAAGATAAAATAACCAGCGATGGATAGCATGATAACAAAACCGATTGTTATTATAGAGAGCAAGCTTGTCTGCTTTTCTTCATTTGATTCATCTCTCATCAACTGGACCTTTATGATCTCTCTATCTTTTCGTCGATTCAAGATAGATATGATGGCAATCAGAGAAACAAATGCGATCACGATAATCAATACCCATGGCATATATTTACGGTCAGATAGTTTCACAATGAAAGTCTTCTCATAAGTAGCACCAGTCTTTTTGCTTTTGACCTGCAGATCAACCCCATATTTTCCATCAGGGATATCTGATCCTGGATCAAGATCAAAATAAAGTACGGATTTCTCACCTTGTTTCAGATCGATCTCATTCTTTTCAAGCGTGATCCAGCTTCCTGTGTCGATAGCCAATGAAAATTCATCATTTAATATGCCTTTATTCTCAATCACAAATGGCAATTGGACATGCGTATGACCAATAGTCATATCTGAATCTGAATATATTCCCACAAGGCTACATCTTTCATTTTCAATCACCGAAATGATCATTGGGTAATCGATGGTTTCCTTGCCATCAGTGATCTTCAATATCATACTATGTTTTCCATGTAATCCTGATGGAGCATCTGCTGAAAGCATTATCCTGCTCTCTTGGCCAGGTAGCATATCGATTGTCGGATCCTTGATCTTTATCCAATCAAGCCCTTCTGGGACGATCTGCACAGTCTTTTTCGCATCATCAAGATTCTTGATTGTGAATCCGATATCTTTCTCATTTCCTTCACATGCTGTGAGATCATTTTTATCATAATCTATCTGATAACATTCTGTGATGTCGATCTTCTTATTGATCACTTTATCCAGACCGCCTATCATGGATCTGGTAGTTATCGCAAGATCATATATCCCTTCTCCAACTGAATCAGGAAATATGATGATATTGACATCTTTTGTGCTTTTTTTCTCGATCTTTATAAGAGACCCCATTGATTTGACCCAATCAAGATTAGTCGAGATATTGTAGATATTATCTATATCTCCTTTGTTCTCGACCTGTATCGAATAAGTCTTTTTTGCATTGCGGCATAAGCTGATCTCATTGTCTGTATTTTGGACAGCGAAATCATAGCATGATGAGATATTATAATCGATAGGCAATTTTGATAATATATCATTTTTTTGCGCATATATGACAAGATTGAATGTCTGTAATCCTATGGTGTCGCAAGGCAGATCAAAGTCTATAGTTATGTTCCTCCTGCTATTCTTCTCAAGTGTGAATGAGGAATTGCTTATCTTGATATTATCAGAATAAGGACTGACATTGAGGATATAGTTCTCATCAAAAGCACCGATATTCCGCAATTCAAAAGTCAATCTCTCTTTCTTGCATGGACATGTCTGGATCTCCTGCGTCGGCATCGCGATCTGCGTGTTTGAACATTTCTTTATGACCATCATCTGGTCGAGCTGTTTTGTGATAGACCCAGAAGTGAATTTGGTCTTCAGCGCATATTCTCCAGTGATATCGCATGGGACATCCATATAGAGATAGACAGATTTTTGTTCCCCTTTCTGCAAAACAATCTTTTTAGGGACAGATGTGACCCATTTTGGATCCAAAACTGTGCTTATATCGATAGATAAGATATCTGTGCCTGTATTTTTCAACATCAAATCAGTCTTATATTCGCCGCAGCTGCAAAGACCAAGGCTTGCATGTCTTGCGCTTGCCTGAAAATCAGATGCTGCGATCGCTGTCTGACATAATGCGATACAGAACAGAAGCAAAACAATCAGTCTGCAATGCTTGATATCCATCTAGATTCCTCCATTAGACTGTTCCTGAGGATATTTGTCGGCTATATATAGTTTTCTGAATAAGATATATCTTGTTAATATGAAGAAAAATTGAAGGAAAATGCAATAATACAGAAAATTATATAAATAATTAACAATTGTTAATTCCCATGATACATGCCTCGCAAGAAATTGAAGTCTGGTATATCCTCCCGACTATCCGAAAGGAGCTTTCGTTGTGTCTAAAAGAAAAGGGACTGACGCAGAAAAAGGTCGCAGGGATCCTATCTTTGACAGAGGCAGCCGTCTCCCAATACATATCAAAGAAAAGAGCAGATATGGTTGTGCTTAGCCAGGATTCAAGAGAAAATATAAAAATGGCTGCTGATCGCATATCTAAGAATCCAAAGCTGCTTCGTATAGAGATCGCAAGGATAATGGATGATATAAAAGAGAACGGGACTTTGTGCAGACTCCATAAATCTATCGGAGATGGTATTCCATCAGATTGCAGGATCTGCTTTGATGATTCAGATATTAAAGGTGATAAATGATGGAAGTATATCTTGATAATGGAGCGACAACAAAAGTGGATCCAAGAGCAGTAGATGTCATGATAAGTTTTATGCTAAAAGACTATGGCAACCCTTCTTCAGTGCATTCTCTTGGGCAGAATGCAGAAGAGCACCTTGAGAAGGCAAGAGAGACGATCGCATTGAAGGTCAACGCGAAAAGAGATGAGATAATATTCACTTCCGGCGGCACAGAATCAGACAACCTCGCGATACGTGGTGTCGCACACAAGAAAGGATCTGGCCATATCATAACTTCTAAGATAGAGCACCCTGCTGTCTTGAATACATGCAAAAGACTTGAGAATGAAGGATTCTCAGTCACTTATCTCGGTGTTGACAAAGAAGGTTTCATTGATATCAAAGAGCTTGAGGATGCGATCACTGACAAGACCATCCTGATCTCGATCATGCACGTGAACAATGAGATCGGTGTCATCCAGGATCTTGAATCGATAGGCAGGATCGCAAAAGAGAAAGGTGTAATATTCCATTCTGACACAGTCCAGTCTTTCACAAAGGTCCCTATCGATGTCGAAAAGATGAATCTTAGCATGGCTTCATTTGCATCGCATAAGATACACGGACCAAAGGGTGTAGGCGCGTTATACATAAAGAAAGGCATCGGCATAGATAAGCTTCTCTATGGCGGTCATCAAGAAAAGGATCTGAGACCTGGGACACAGAACATGCCTGCGATAATGGGGTTCGCAAAAGCAGCAGAGCTCATGACCGATGATGATCTCGCTCGTATGCAGAAGCTGCGTGACAGGCTCGCAGAGGGGATATTAGACGAAGTGAAAGATTGTTTCCTCAATGGATCAAAAGACAAGCGAAGCGTAAATAATGTGAATATCTCATTCAGATATATCGAAGGCGAGAGCATACTGCTTCATCTTGACATGCATGGTATATCTGTCAGCACAGGGAGCGCCTGCTCTTCACAGAGCCTTAGACCAAGCCATGTGCTTACAGCTCTTGGTCTCAAAGCAGAAGAAGCGCATGGTTCTGTGAGATTCACGCTGAGCAGATTCACGACAGAAGCAGAGATAGATCACACTATCGAAGCGGTCAGATCAGTGATACCTGACCTTAGGAAGATGAGCCCCTTGAAAAAAGGGATGGAAGACATGAAATGGGATGAGGTCGATCACGACCATGCATGAGGTGAAATATGATGGCGATGTACTCAGAGAAAGTGATGGAACATTTCAAACATCCGCATAATATGGGTGAGATGGAAGATGCCGATGCTGTAGGAAAAAAAGGAAACCCTGCATGCGGCGATGTGATGTATGTGTACCTCAAGATAAAAGACAATGTGATTGTCGACATAAGATTCCAGACGATGGGTTGCGCAGCTGCGATAGCCACATCATCCATGATAACTGATCTTGCGAAGGGAAAGACTCTTGATGAAGCGCTGAAGATCACAAAAAGCGATGTCGCGGCCGAACTTGGCGGGCTTCCTCCATTGAAGATGCATTGCTCTAATCTCGCGGCAGATGCGCTCCTGGATGCGATAAAGAACTATCGAGAGAAGAAAAAGGCCGGTGCTGCCTGATGAAGATATTTTTTGAGAAGACAGGCAAAGAAGAGGAACATGCTTTCTCTGGGAAAGTCTCTGAATTATTGAAAGTACTGGATATCAATAAAGAAGAGGTCATCATCGTTTGCAGAGACGAGATAATCCTTCCAGAAGACCATATCGATGATAGTGACTCGATTAAGATACTATCAGTGGTATCGGGCGGGTGACTTAAGTGGTCAGTTGCTCTCGTTGTGGGAATCGCGCAGTCATCGATGAACGATGCAAGGAACATTTTCTTTCTGATTTCATCTCGAATGTGAAGAAGACAATCGTAGATCATCGCCTTTTGTCAAAAGATGAGAAGATCATGGTTGCGGCGTCAGGTGGGAAAGATTCTCTCTGTCTGATTCATGTGTTGAATGGATTAGGATACAGATTCTCTGTTCTTGTGATAGATGAAGGTATCGCAGGATACCGGGAAAAGACAATTGATGACCTGAAAAGATTTTGTGATAGTCTTGGTATAATGGATCTGAGGATAAAGAGTTTCCAGGATGAATACGCTGATTCTCTGGATAATATCTTGAAGAAGAAATGCGCGGGGCCATGCACAGAATGCGGCACCAGAAGAAGAGAGATGCTTGAAAGATATTCAGAAGGTTTCGATGTGATAGCGACAGGACATAATATAGACGATGAATCACAGGCATTCCTGATGAACCTTTTCAAGTCGCAATTGCAGATCGCCGCACGACAAGGGCCTGTATCAGGGCTTAAAGACATGGGATTTGTACGGAGAGTCAAACCGCTCTATTTATGTAGCGAGAAAGAGACAAGGCTCTATACAATTTTGAATGGCATCGATGTGCATTTTTCAGAATGTCCATACGCTGTCAGATCATTTAGGCATTCTGTCGGCTACGAATTGAATAAGCTTGAGGAGAGAGAACCAGGCGCAAAGCTAGGATTAATCAAAAGTTTTTTAAGCATGTTGCCTGGTCTCAAAGAACATTATGGCGACTAAAAAGATAAGGCTGGATTCTGAACTGGTATTTCCAAGTTGCGTGCCGATAGAAGACCTCATCAGGATCGCGAAGAAGCTCGGCATAAAAAGATTCTATGCAGTCGATCATAAGGTCAATGACGCTATTGTTGACACTGAGAATGGGATCGAGATAATCCGCGTGAAAAAGACCCGCGTACAGAATGTATATAAAAGAGACCTCCGCTCTGTGATAGAATCTTCAAAAGATTCTTTTATCATAGGTATAGAAAGTTATTTCATGGAGAACAAAGGCAGGCTCAATCAGGTGCTGTGCGCTCTCGCGAAGGATCGCGGCCATGTCATTGTCTTTGATTTCATGAAACTATTCAGGGATGACGGGAAGATGGACTGGAAGCTTCTTTCGAAGATAAAGAAAGCGATCTCGTTGTTCATTAAATATGATGTCAAGTTCATGATAAGTTCTGCATCTGGAGATCCTCTTTGTATGAGAGGAACAAAAGAGAAAGAATCATTTGTACGTATGCTACAAAATGAAAAATTCAATTGATCCTGTCGATCAGGCAATGATGGAGCAGAGGGATCATTATCTCATGCATGCCGATTATAGTGTAGCCTTTTCCGCCCATCGATGTCGGTCTGTTGACCACGTTTTCAGTAGGACGATAGTGTTTGATCATGTCGAAGTTCGCTGTTGTGAACCTTCTCACTTTATATCCAAGATTCCTTGCGACAGTGATCGCTTTTAGAAAGACTTCTGGAAGCACGACAGCAGAACCAATATTTAGGAGAACCCCATCTTCTAGTTCGCAGATGCTTTCTGTGAAGATCTTGAAATCATGATATGTCGCGCGGCCAAGCATCGCGCCGTCACAATCCGGATGCTGATGTATTATCTCAGTGCCGATAGCAGAATGTATAGTGACTGGGATATTCAATCCAAAAGCGACAGCGAGCATGCTATGCTCTTTGTTTGGAAGATCCATCTCGATGATCTGCTTTCCGACGGCGAATCCGTATCCTTTCTCACCATATCTCTTCAACGCTTCATGGATGTACTTACCTGTCTCGTCAGCCATCCCGAATGTCCCATCTTCGATATTTGCCGCCACATCCTCTGATGTCTCCCCTATATAAGCTATCTCGAAATCATGTATCGATCCAGCGCCGTTCATCGCAAGATGGTCGATGAATCCTCGTTTCATGAGATTGATGATTATCGGTGCAAGTCCGCACTTGATGACATGCGCTCCAGCCATGACAATTATCTTCTTCTTGTCTTTCTTTGCTTTTTTTATCGCATCGACCACTTCCTTGAAATCCTTTCCCGCGAGTATATCCGGTATCGTATCAGGGAATCTCTTCTTTATGTCAGAAAAATCGCTAATCTTTGTCTTGTTCTTTCTCTTCTTCAATGGGATTGTCCTTATCTTCGAAAAATCAGCTTTCATCTCTATTCCCCCATCTGGCTTTTGTCACGTCTGAATTCTTTCTCTTTCTCTGCGATCTCTGTCATCTTCCGAATCATCTCTGTCGTCGAGAAACCATCGACCAGCTTGACAACATAAATCTCGCCACCGTTTTTTTCGACAGTCTCTCTCTCGATGCAGTCTTTTCCATATTCTGATCCATTCACATGGATATCGGGCCTGAGCTTAGCAAGGAAAGGCATCGGCACTGTCTCATCGAATATAAAGACATAGTCGACGCACTCTAATGCTGCCATGAATTCAGCGCGGTTGTCCTGGTTGTTCACAGGACGGAAAAGTGATTTATATTCTTTTATCGATCTATCGCTGTTGAGACCGACGATGAGTGTATCTCCCTGCGCTTTCGCTTCTCCAAGCATCCTTATGTGTCCGAGATGAAGCACATCGAATGAACCATTTATAGTGACTACTTTCTTTCTCTCTTTTTGTAAGACCTCTCTGATCTTCACAAGCTCGTCTAATGATCTTATCTTGTCTCTCATTTTCTATCACTTATGATTTCCATAACTTTCATTTTTCATCATTGCTTAAGATAAAATTGACAGCATCAAGAAGATCTTCAGCGACATATGTCGGCTCTTCTTTCTTCTCGCCTTTTGTATCCATGCTCTTTCCACACATGACAAGGATGCTTCCTTTGCATCCTGCCCTGACGCCTGCAGCGACGTCTGAATGTTTGTCCCCAACCATATAACTTTCTTCTAAGTTTATATCATGTTCCTTTGCCGCTTTCAATATGAGTCCAGGTTTTGGTTTCCTGCAGTCACAGTCAAGCAGATATTCTGCGATCGTCGCTTTCTTTGGATGATGCGGGCAGAAATATATGTCCTTTCTACCGATGATCACACCATTTTTCGACAGCACATCCCTGATGTGATCATTGAATCTATGCATGTCATCTTCAGTATAATAACCTCTTCCTATTCCTGATTGGCTTGTTATTATTATTATCTTGTAATTCTTTTCATGAGCAAGTTTCATACCATCAAGCGCATTTTTCTCGAATCTGAAATCTTCTATCTTATGAATGTAATCAGTATCGACATTGATTGTCCCATCCCTATCTATGAACAATGCTTTCTTCATAATTCCACCGTCTTTAATTCATCAGCCGTGATGGCTGTCGTGCCTCTACTCGCTATGACTATCGCGGCCGCCTTGTTCGCAAGCTCAGCTGACCTGCGAAGATCGCATCCTGTGGCCATCGCAAGCATCATCGTCGCCGCGACAGTGTCTCCAGCACCCGTGACATCGAACACTTTTCTTGCTTCTGTCATGATATGGAAAGGCTCTTTTCCTTTCTCGAACAGATACATCCCTCTTTCGCCCGCAGTGATCAATATATTCGCATTGAAATCATTGACAAGTTTCTCACCAGCATTCAACATCCCTTCTTCACTTGATACATCAAGGCCAGATATCATCTCTGCCTCTTTCGCATTAGGTTTTATCACTGTCGCGTTTTTATATAATAAAACCTCATCGACTTTTGGATCTATCAACACAGGGACATCATTCTCATTGCATATCCCTATTACACCAACAAAGAACTTCCTGCTATTTATTCCTTTGTTATAATCTGATATGATGACTCCGTCGCATGTCTTGATCTTTCTTTTGATATCAGAAAGAAGCCTGTCTGCGATATCATCAGAGATCTTATGCGTCTCTTCATAATCATATCGTAACACATGGTTGTTCTGTGCGAACACACGTGTCTTCTGGATTGTTGGTCTTGCCTTATCGATTATCAACCCGCTGCAATCTATCTCTGATCTTTTGAAGTATGAAATCAATTCATCTTTCGCATCATCATCTCCGACCACACCAACGACGCTCACCTTTGCTCCAAGCGACCTGATATTGTTCGCGGAGTTCGCAGCTCCGCCTGGCGTATTCGTCTCTTTTTCGATATTGACGATAGGGACCGGTGCCTCAGGAGATATCCTTTCTATAGTCCCATAGATGCTCTTATCAAGCATCATGTCTCCGATACATATTATCCGCATTTTCTTGAATCTGTCTATAATCTTCATGCTGATCACCATCATTTGAACATTTTATTTTCCAGTAGTTCACATATGATATGCACTATTGTGATATGTGTCTCCTGTATCCTTGGGGTGTTATCTGATGGGACGACTATCGATACATCGCACACCCCATTCAATTTTCCGCCGTCTTTTCCGAGAAAGGAAACTGTGCTCGCACCTATTTTTTTTCCGGCTTCCATCGCATTGATGACATTCTGCGAATTCCCGCTTGTGCTTATCCCGATGAGGACATCATCTTTCTGCGCGAGCGCTTCCACCTGACGAGAGAAGATAGCATCAAAACCATAATCATTCCCGACAGCAGTCATGATAGAACTATCAGCAGTGAGATTGATCGCGGGAAGCGCCTTTCTTTCTATCTTGAATCTTCCGACAAGTTCAGCCGCAAAATGCATGGCATCCGCCGCGCTTCCGCCATTGCCGAAGATAAGCACTTTTTTGTTGTTCTTATATGCATCAGTTATCAATCGTACTATCTGCTCGATCTGATGTATATTATTGTTGATGACAGTCTGCTTCACCTGCATATTCTCTTTTAGATATTCGCTTATCTCTGTCTTCATCATGCCAAGCATATCTGAATATGTTGGACTGACAAGACCTGGTTTGCTCACAGCGATACTTGCCGCAAAATTAGCCATCTTGATTGCGATGTCAAGCGGCGCGCCTGCAGCGATAGACAATCCAAGCGTCGCGGTCACAGTGTCGCCTGCGCCCGATGGCTCAGCTAACGCGATACTATGCGCTTCTACAGAGAATCTTTCATCTCCCCTGAATGCATGCATGCCTTCGCTTCCTGCTGTGATGATTATCGTGCTTTCAAGATCCATCGATAGATATTTTCCCATCTCTTCGAGCGGCACATCCAATTCAAATATTTTTGATGCTTCACCTTTGTTCAGTGTGATGATATCAGCACCAGCGTAATGTTTGATATTCTTTGGTTTCGCATCGACTATCACAGGTATCGAATTTTTTTTGCAGATCGCGATGATATTTTTTGATAATGCCTGATCTATGAGGCCTTTGTTATAATCTGACACTATGACTGCATCATACTTCGATGTTGATCCTTCAAGTGTCTTTATTATCTTCGCTGCGATATCTTTGCTTATCGGTCTTCTTATTTCATGGTCAAGCCTCAACAGATGGTGATCTTTTGCGAGAAGCTTGACTTTCAATGTCGTTGGTCTTGTCTTGTCAGTGATGATATTGCTTGTGTCGATAGATCTTCTCTTAAGCTCTTCAAGGAGTTTGTTCTTCGACGCATCATCTCCTACAGTTCCGATCAATGACACATTGCCGCTCATCGATGCCAGATTGACAGCTACATTGCAGGCTCCGCCAGGGACAAACCTCTCATCTTTCACATGCAGGACCCGTACCGGGGCTTCTGGAGACACCCTGCTCACTGTTCCATCGATATGTTTGTCGAGCATGAGATCTCCTATGACAAGGATCCTCTTGTCTTTGAAGGAATTCACATATGGTTCATGGTTTCCATCCATTTAGATCACCCAAAGTATGAACTTTTCATACTTTTGGTTGGGTGGTCTTCTATATATATCTATCGGCTGCAGGACCGAAATCAATAAATTCTAGATTCATACCTAGTCATACTATGCAGAAAGACAAGATTGCGATAGCCATTGACAAAGGCCTTCTCAGACAAATAGACTCGCTTATCGATGGCATAAGGCTCAAATCACGGTCCCAGGCAATCTCTTTTTTTCTGCAAAAAGGCCTAAAAGAGCAGTCTGTGAAGAAAGCAGTCATCCTGATACATAAAGATCATCAGAGATATCTGCTGATGGAAAAAGACGGGAGATGCTTTCTTGATCTTCAACTTTTGTTCTTCTCAAGCACAGGCATCCAGGAAGTCCTGCTTCTGACACAGGACGGTCCTGATCTTCAGAGGCTCAAAGAAAGACTTGACAGAAGCAGGTTAAAGACAGAGATCATCTTGAATGACACTAAAGGCACAGGTGATTCACTTTTCAGTCTGAAGGACCATCTTGAGCACGATAATTTTCTTGTGATGAGCGGTGACACATTCAATGATTTCGATCTGACGCGGATGATAATCAAGCATTTCGAGAGCGAACGGATAGCTACCATGGGTCTTATCAACAAAGAGAAGATCGATAGGCATGGTGTCGTCCTGCTTGATGGAGCGCTTGTCATCGATTTTGAAGAGAAACCAAAAGTGCCTAAATCACACATAATAAACGCAGGCATCTACATCTTCCGTCCTGAGATATTTGAATTCCTCTCATCCGAGACGATCTCACTGGAGCGAGAGATATTTCCGAAGCTTGCCAGGATAAAACAGCTCCATGGATATTTCACGCATGGAGAGTATATACATATACCTGAAAAAGGATGATTTGTTGTTCTCCTTATCTTAATTCTGGGATCTTTGCGGCATCGACAGTATTCTCAAGAAGCATTGCGATAGTCATAGGACCGACACCGCCTGGCACAGGTGTGATGAGCCCTGCAATCTCTTTCACTCCTTCGAAATCGACATCTCCGACAAGCTTTCCATCTGAAATGCGGTTTGTGCCGACATCGACCACAACCGCGCCGGGTTTCACCATCTCTTCTGTGATCATGCCTGGTTTTCCGACAGCTGCGACGAGTATATCTGCTTTTTTTGTGATATCTCCCAGATTTTTTGTCTTAGAATGGCAAAGAGTGACTGTCGCATGCCGTCTCAATAGCATCATCGCTATCGGTTTTCCGACGATATTGCTCCTTCCGATCACAACAGCGTTCTTTCCCATGATGTCGACTTCATATTTATCAAGTAACCGCATGATGCCTTTTGGAGTGCATGGTTCCATAGAATCTTTTCCCTGCATAAGTTTCCCTGCGTTGAATGAAGTGAATCCATCGACATCTTTCTCTGTCACGATGTTTTCGATGACTTTGTTCGCATCTATATGTGATGGCAAAGGCAGCTGGATAAGTATCCCGTGTACATCTTTATCAGAATTCAGCTTATCTACGAGCCTGAGAAGTTCATCTTGCGTGGTCTCTTCTGGCATCCTGTGCTCTAAAGAGATGATACCTATCTCTTCACAGGCTTTTTTCTTGAGCCTTACATATATTTTGCTTGCAGGATCCTCTCCGACAAGCACGACCGCAAGACATGGTTTCACAGAAGATGCATTGATCCTCTTCTTCAAGCCATTTCTTATGCTTTCTGCAATAGTTTTTCCGTCGATGACATTCATATCCTGAGTCACGGCATGGACATATATAAATGTTTAGCCATAGTCACCGCCCTCAGGAAGCCTCGAAACCTTTATATATACTTGATGACAAAAATCTACGTATGAAAAAGAGGATCATAATACTACTGATAATTCTAACATTATTGACAGCCAGCGCATCATCAGCTCCATTGCCCGGGACAACAACCGACAGCGGCTGTTGCTTAAATCCGAAAGCATCATCTCAATATATTTGTGGCACTTCTCCTGTAACAGAAGAACAATGCTGCGGGACGCCGACCAGTCCGAACGTCGGAGTAGGCGGACCGACTGGCACTGAATGTTTCACTGGCACGACATATTTCAAGAAAGGCAGCGACTGCAGCCTTGAACCAGATTGCACGACCAATACAGGATGCTGCTGTACGCAGAATCAATTCCCATATCTTCCTAAAGCCGCATGCCCTATCGATCCTTCCAAATCATTGAACACACAATTCATCCAGACAAGCCAGACCTCTGACTGCTCAAAACTATGTGCAGCTGTGATCACTGCGCCATCTTCGACAAAATCATGCGATGACAAGACTTATCTTAAGACCAATATCAATAAAGTGACTGTGTCTCATGTCCGCGGCACGCAGGAACTGGTCGTGAATTGGTACACCAAAGATACATCAGGCTGTCCGCCGCACCTTCTCACGATATCAAGGAAATGTAGCAACGATGCGACAGGAGGAGCGACAAATATATGTCCTATAGGTGAGACTGATTTCAAAGTGATCAAGAAATCTTATGATCCAAGTTTCATATCAAGCTTCAAGTTCATCGATGATGATCCGACTCTTGCATGGGGCATGAATTACACTTATAAGATTGAGCCGCAATATGTATATTTCGACACGGCAGCAAACCCACCTACAGAGGGCATGTATCCAGATAGCAGCGGTGGACTTTCTCTCACTGGAGGAAGCAATGATGACATCTCTGTCACCGGCGGCATCATCATGGGAGATATCGAATGCTGGCATCAGACCACGAGCAATCCATTCTGCATATCAGAAGGTTTCTATGATCAGTTCCAGACATATTTTGGAGATCTCGGTCTGTCCACAGCCTTCTCTGTATTCAAACAGACAAAAGAGCTCACGAACAAAGAGCAGGCATTCACATGTACCGACAAGAACAAGCTCATGTCCAATAAACCATGTCCTAACGCCGGTGAATACTGTGTGATAAAGAGCGGGATCGCAGCCTGTCTTGACACAAAATCTGAATGTGAATATGGCGGCTATCCGTTCGGCATGTACAACGATCCTATCGACTGCGAAGGCAGGGGTTTCTGTTATTATGACAAGAACACACGGACGACTATAGGCAGCTGCTTCTCATGTGTTGTGGAAAGCACATCAAGCAGGGTAGAATGCAGCGATTACAAATCAAAAGCGGCATGCGAAGCAGACTCATGCGCAGCAGGCCCATTGAAAGGCGGCGACGCTGAATGTGAATGGGATTATATCGATACTTCTCTTGGTATCGGCATCTGCAAGAACACAAAAGACAATCCATGCAATCTATGCGACGCATCTGAGAATGGTGGTTTTGCGGCAGATGATGGAGATAACATCGGTTCCACCAACATTGTGTTCGAAGGCTGCACACCTGAGAAAGCCAAAGTGCTTGATCCAAACGGCGACAAATGCACATATAATGCAGGTACAGGCAAGATGGATAGCTGCGCTAACTTTGTATGCAGCGATTTGAAAGCCACAGAATGCGGCTCGACAACTCTTCTCACTGACAACAAGCTGAGCACGACAGCATCCATAAAATGCAACCTGCAGGGATGCAATGCGGTAGGTAAGGCGTGCTTCAAAGATATGGATGGCGACAAGAGTGCGGATTGCCTTAATAGTGGAACTATAGATAAAATATGTGAGCAGGACAGATTCCCTCCAATAACAGATGTCTTCGAATACAAAGGCACTCTTGGAAACACAGAGAAACTATCTTTTACCGTGAAAGACAAGAAAAATGCTGATCAGCAGTATGTCGCTGCCAGCGGGCTTGGTTACACAACATATTTCTGCATGGCTCCTGTTTCAGGGACAGCTTGCTCTGTCACCACAAGTTCGAAATCTATGGCGGCCGGTGGTTCACTCAGTGTCACAAAAACAAAAAAGAATGGCCAGGATGTGTATCAGCTAGTCGATTCATCAAGTCCCAGTACAGTCATAGCCGAGAGCAGCGTGGCCGCAAACAAGCTTCGTTTCTTCACGCAGGATGAAGCGAAGAATCTAGAAGAAGTCAAGACACAGACAGTGACATTCAAAGGCAACGCTAATCCGATCGTTAAGTTGACTATAAGCAATGCGATAGAATATAATAATGTCTGGTACACGACAAGCTCATCACCGACAATAAAAGCAGAGTTCTCGACAATCGATTCTGTCTCGCTCTACAAACTTTATCTGAATAGTGTGGAGATTCCACTGGCTACTCCTAATATCCAGAACGTAGGATCTGGCAAAGTCGGCCTGTTCAAGCCGGCTCAATCTCTTGGTGATGGAGAATATACTTTCCTCGTGAAAGGAGTCGTGAACAATGCCGGCTCTGTCACAGGGACAATCAAATTTATGGTTGATGTCACGCCTCCGCAGGTCGCATCCATAAAACCAGAGAATGGTAACAAGACAGTAATCACTTCCGGCGGGCTCACTGCGATAAACGCCGAGATCAAATTCAAAAACAGCGAGAATGTAGAGATAACCGCACTCACGATGAATGTCGATGAGAAGGACCCATATACAATGTCTGACAAAAGAAGCCTGTTCAGTCCAGGTACAGGCAGCTATTCTGATACTTTCACAGCGACGCTGATGCCATCGACTATAGGTGACGGCAGAAAATATATCATCTTCACAGCGCAGGATATCGCAGGGAATATCCTAAAAGACTACAAGAGCTATTTCGATCTCCAGACACATGCATCTGATGTCTATCTGATAACACCAAAGAATGGCGTCGTCCCATCAAAACCACTCAAGTTAGAGATTGGCACGACAGGATATGCGAATTGCAGATATTCAGATATATATCCATTGAGCTGGGAAAAATCGAAACTTTTTGATGAAGGAAACACAAACAGCTATGTCCACACAAAAAGCGGATATACATTCGCAGGAGCGTCTGGAAAGATAAATCTCATATGCAAAGATGCCATGGGACAGGTAAGAGCTGATTTCATGTTGAATTATGATCCTACTGCGCCAAAGATCCTAAGCGCACAGGCAGACCCGAACCAGATCGCTGAATATTATGATTTCCAGGAGCAGAAAGTCAGGACAAAGCTCTTTGTCATGACAGATGATGAGACCATCTGCAGATATTCGACATCTTCATCCGCCACTTATGATACTATGGATGGGAAATTCAATGAATCCACCACACTCGGCGGATCATCAAAAGAGGAATTCAAGAAAGATCACGAGAGATATCTCGTCATGGATGACTACAAAGACACATATAATTACTATGTGCTGTGCAAGAACAAGGTGGGGCTTCTATCAAACAAGGCCATAATAACTTTTTCTGTCGACACTAGCATAGGATTCGCTATCTCGAATGTCGTTGTGCCTTCTGTGACAAACCACACAAGTGTGCCATTCAAGATAAAGACAAACAAGAAAGGATCATGCTCATATGATCTGGATGGCTCTTCTGGCATGATGATGACGACAGACGGATATGATCATGATGGATCAGCTTCACTGCTCGCAGGCGATGGCTGGCATAATGTGTCTTTCAGCTGCAGTTTCACAGGAGAAGGATCGATATATCTGCCAGAGAATGCGACGAGCAGTGTCAAGACTTTCCTTGTGGATACAACGCCGCCGACACTGCCGCAAGTGGATGTGCAGGGCAAGATCGATACAAGCTATCTGGGTCTTATCTTCAGCTGGAGAAACAAAAGCATAATCGCGAAATGGAATTCCACTGATCCAAACAGCCCCTATGATCCAGCGAAGGCCCCTGGTGCTGCGAAGTTCAATTTCAGATATTCATTATACAACAGCAATTCAGGCATGGCGTTGATAACAGACAAGCCGAACACCCAGAACAATATCTGGCAGGTTCTTGCATATGATGATAATGGAAAGCCGCTGTCTCTGAAAACAGGCAGCAGATACTATATCGAGGTCTTTGTCAGCGACTGGCTAGGTAACGAGCAGACATGGCCGGGAAAAAGTCTTGACATCGAGATAGATCCGACAAAGATGCCGACACACTGCGATGATAAGATAAAGAACAGCGGCGAGAGCGATATCGACTGCGGCGGCGAATGCGACCCATGCAACCTGAACAAGACCTGCATCAAGAGCAGTGATTGTTATACAAATTATTGCGGTCTGCCTAATACAAAGGCAAAGGTGAAAGTATGCCTCACTCCAAGCTGCGACGATGGAATAAAGAACGGCGACGAGACTGGTATCGACTGCGGCGGATCATGCTTCGCGAACTGCGGACCAGGAAGTGGATGTTATCAGGATTCAGACTGCAGCATTGGTATGGTATGCGATGTCCTGACTGGCTTATGCACAAAGACATCAGACACCTGCAAGAACGGCATACCTGATTCAAATGAAGCAGGAATCGATTGCGGTGGAGTATGCACGACGAAATGCTCTTCAGGAAGCACATGCTCAAAAGATTCAGATTGTACATCAGGCACATGCAACAATGGTTATTGTGTCATAGACAACAGCTGTAGTAAAGACACTGATTGTCTAGAAAGTTTCATATGCGAGAACGGAGCATGCAAGCCAAGGACAAAAGTCGTTTGCACAAAAGATTCAGACTGCCTGAGCGACAACTGCCAGGATGGTGTGTGTGTAGGTGATCTTCCTTTATGCACAAGCGACAGTGACTGCACAATAGGTAAATGCAAATCAGGAGAATGCATTGTCAACTGCGTCAGCGACTCACAATGCCTGGATGGAAACTGCGTGAACAATGAATGCGAGACACCTACTGGATGCACAACTAGTGCAGATTGCTTGCAAGGCATCTGCCAGAGCGGGACATGCGTGCCAGACACAAAATGCACATACGACTATGAATGCGCAAGCGGCGTCTGCCAGGGCGGCGATTGCCTGACAGCTCAATGCCTGCAGGATTCAGATTGTTTGATTGGACTTTGCAAGAACTATCAATGTATCATGGATAACACCTGTCTTATAGATAATGATTGTAAAGAGAGTAATATATGTGAGAATGGTCTTTGCAAACCAATAACAAGTATCGGCTGCACATTCGATACAGAATGTCTTAGCGGAGTCTGCACAGACGGCCATTGTGCTGGAGATATGCCTGACTGCGTAAGCGACTATGATTGCCTGATCGGCACATGCAAGAGCGGTTCATGTGTTGTCAGCTGTACATCAGACAATGAATGCCTTGATGGTGAATGTGTGAACAACCAGTGTGAATTGAGGACTGATTGCACACTTGATGGAGATTGCCTAGATGGTATCTGCAAGAATGGGCAGTGTGTGACATACAACGGTTGCACATTAGATTCTGATTGTCTATCAGATGTCTGCCTGAACGGCCAATGTCTGCCACCTATGACGAATATCTGCACGAAGAATTCAGACTGCCTGAGTGGTCAATGCAAGAACGGGCTATGCGTCCCAATGACCAATATTGAATGCCTGACTGACAGCGACTGCGTGGAAAGTCATAACTGCGAAAACGGTCTTTGCGTCGGATTGCCATTGATCACTGAACAATGCACATCAAATTCACAATGCCTTTCAGGTGTCTGCAAGGATAATAAATGTGTCCCGAATTTATTATGCACAAAAGACAGCGAATGCGAAAGCGGGACATGTACAAATAATCTTTGTGTGCCTATGACAAATGTCGACTGCACCAAAAATTCAGATTGTCTATCTGGTGAATGCAAGAGCGGAAAATGTGTAGGACAACCATTGCCTTCACTTTGTGTCATAGACAATGATTGTGCCTCAGATGAAGAGTGCATGGATAATTTCTGTGTGCCTATGGAAGGAAGCGTCGCCTGTATTGTCAATTCCGATTGTCTGAGCGGAGCATGTGTAAGCGGCCAATGTGTGCCACCTAATGCAATTGCATGCACAAGCAACAGCGATTGCACAAGCGATAAATGCGAAAATGGTTATTGTATCTCACCACCGAACCTATTATGTGTCAAAGACGCAGATTGCCTCTCTGGCGTATGCCACAGCGGAGAATGCGTCTCACCACCTAATATAATCTGTACAAAAGATTCAGACTGCCTGTCTGGTCTCTGCACGAGCAATATCTGCGTGCCATTGACGATCACAGAATGCACATCTGGATCTGACTGTCTGAGCGGTTCTTGCAAGGATGGATATTGTGTTGGCCAGCCGATCCCGACAACATCCTGCACAAAAGATTCAGACTGCCTATATGGATCATGCGCAAATAGCGTATGCGTGCCTGACTTGATATGTGTCTCAGACAGCGACTGCGAGAGTGACAGTTGCGAGAACAATATCTGTGTCCCGATGACTACGACCACATGCACTGCTGATAGTGACTGCATAAGCGGCACCTGCAAGAACGGGTATTGCGTTGGTGAAGCGATGCCTAATTACTGCAATGATGATGGCGATTGCCTTGCAGGTCTTTGCCTGAATGATCAATGTGTCGGGTTGACTGTACCGCCAGATGATTTTGTCTGCAACAATGATGTGAAAGACATCGGTGAAGAAGGGATTGATTGCGGCGGCATATGCTTATATGATTGCAATAATATCGGTCCTGATCCGGTATGTATCGGAGACAAGGATTGCGATGGTTATCTTGATACTGTAGAACAGACATGCGGTTCTAATCCTGATGATAAGAACAGCTACTGCACTGATGGTACAGATCCATTAGATGGAAGAACAGATGAAGATATCGAGAAATTGAAGAACATGGACACTGACGGCGATGGTATCAGTGATTATGATGAATTGGCTGGATCTCTTGGATATAAGACAAATCCAAATGACTCAGACACTGACGGCGACGGTTTCAGTGATTTATATGAAATTACGGTCTCGACAGATCCGACAGACAAGACCGATTATCCATCTGATTCGACATTGAAGAATCTTGATACAGACAACGATGGTATCAGTGATTATGATGAGATATATGCGACCAATGGATATGAGACAGATCCTTTGAAGAGCGATACCGACGGCGACGGTTTCAAAGATGGATATGAAGTGAGCATGAATACTGATCCAACAGATCCGCTCGACTATCCTTCAGAGCTTGGCCTTTCGAATCTCGACACCGACGGCGACGGTATAAGCGATTATGATGAGATAAAAGGGACAAAAGGCTATGTCACTGATCCACTCAAGGCCGATACTGACGGCGATGGTTTCAATGATCTTTATGAAATTACTGTGGGTACAGATCCTACAAATAGCAATGATTATCCATCAGATTCAGAGCTCAAATCATGGGACACAGATTTAGACGGACTGAATGATTATGAAGAGATCTTCACCTATAATACTGATCCATTGAAAGCTGACACTGATGGTGATAAGATTTCGGACTATGATGAGATCAACGGCACGAATGGCTATATCACTGATCCACTCAAGAAAGATACTGACGGTGATGGCTTCGATGATAATTATGAAATCGCGATGGGTACTGATCCTACTGATTCGTCTGATTATCCTGACGATGGAGATATGCAAGGCAAGGACAGTGACAATGATGGTATCTCTGACTATGATGAAATCAACGGTACGAATGGCTATATCACAGACCCATTGAATGCTGATACAGACGGCGATGGCATCAATGACAAAGATGAGGTCGATGGCACAGAAGGATACAGCACAGATCCGACGAAGAAGGACACTGATGGTGATGGATTTGACGATCTCTATGAGATCAAGCTTGGTACTGACCCGACAGATTCGTCAGATTATCCTGATGAATCATCACTAAATGCGCTTGATACTGATAACGATGGCATCTCTGATTATGATGAGATCTACGGCACAGAAGGATATAAGACCGATCCATTGAAAGCTGATACTGATGGCGATGGCTATCCAGATCTCTATGAAATCAAGATGGGGACCGATCCGACAAGTGCCTTTGATTATCCAAGCGAGAATATGGCGAAATCAACTGACACTGACGGCGATGGTATCTATGATTATGATGAGATCTTCGGTACTGATGCAGCAGGAGGCTACACACTTGATCCATTAAAGAAAGATACTGATGGCGATGGATTCTCTGATGGATATGAGATAAAGATAGGCACAGATCCCACTGATTCTACAGATTATCCATCCGATTCTGAGCTTCAATCATGGGATACTGATGTAGATGGACTGAATGATTATGAAGAGATCTTCACTTACAAGACTGATCCATTGAAGGCTGACACTGATGGCGACCAGCTCACAGATTATGAAGAGATCAACGGCACATATGGTTACATAACTGATCCATTGTTAAGCGATACTGATGGTGATGGCATCAGTGATTATGATGAAGTGAAGGCCACAAACGGCTTTGCGACAGATCCGACAAAGAAGGATACTGACGACGATGGATTCGATGATCTATACGAAGTGACAATAGGTACTGATCCGACTGATCCGACAAGCTATCCTGATGATGCCACCTTGAAATCTCTTGACACGGATAACGATGGTATAAGCGATTATGATGAGATCTACGGCACAAATGGATACAAGACAAATCCATTGAAGAAAGATACCGATGGCGATGGTTTTGACGATCTTGTTGAGATTCAAGCGGGGACAGATCCCACTGATGCGACAAGCGTGCCGACTGGTCTAGGAAGCACATCACCACTGCTCGTCGGAAACGACAGCGATGGTGACGGGTTGTCAGATAGCGATGAAATCAATATCTACGGCACGAATCCTAACCTAAAAGACACTGATGGTGACAGCATCGATGACGGGACTGAGATACAGCTTGGTCTAAACCCCCTTGTGGCAGACGCTGCAGGCGGAAGCACAACAAGCTGGCTGCTATTGATAATATCGATAGTGCTCATACTTTCCGGTGTAGGTTATTTCGGATACACGCAATATTATATGGACAGCACGAGCGGATTTTCGACAAGCACATCGCTTCCGTTTTTCAGGAAGACGACTGTTCCGAAGAAGAAATCGCTGCGTGATCAGCTGCACTCGAAGCTGATGAACGAGAAACGGCAGAAAGGTAAAGCGGGAAGGGATCTGCTCACAAATGCATTCTCTAAGAAACCAAAGAGACATCTGCATCTCAAAGGAGCAGGCAAGACACTTTCAGCAAGTGATCTTAAACCAGTAGAGAAAGAGCATGATGATATCAAGGCTCTAAGAGAACATGTCGAGCCGAAGAAGAAAGAACAGCCTAAGAAAGAGGATCCATTCTCAAAGCTTGCGGGTGAAGACAAGAAGAATGCTTCTGTCGAGAAAGAGCCTACTCCAAAAGAGAAGAAAGAAGCTCTGAAAGCCTTAGGAGATGTCGCCGAAGCCAAGAAGAAGACAAAGAAGAAGTAAAATGAGACATATAAAAGGCCAAGTGCAATCACAGCTGTTCACATACGTGCTTTCAGTGATAATCGCAGGGATGCTTCTTCTTTTCGGCTACAAAGCGATCGACAAATTCACACAGGATGCATCATTTGCCGAAGAGCTAAAGTTCGAGTCTGATCTGAAGAAGCTGTTCAGCAGGATAGACTATCGTTCAGAGATTGTCGAGGAGCTCTACCTGCCAAAAGAATATGAAGGGATCTGCTTCCTTTCGATGAAAAAGCTTTCTGATACATTTCCAAGCGGGAATGATGAGATAGAGGTTGGTTTCACTTCCACTGCTGGAGGCAGTCTATGTGATGATATAAAGAACAAACCCATCATCAAAAGTTCATGTGATTCAGAATCTCGGAAAAATGTATTTCTAATCAATAAGGATACGCATCTTGCGACCACTGCGCTTGACTCAGGTTACTCACGTATTGGTTCTAGTTTGAGTGGTTCAGACGCCGCAGACAATGTCTATGTCTGCTTCAACGCGCCGAACAGAAAGGCGAAAGTGAAGCTTTTTGGCTGCGGAAAATATGGTGTGCTTGTGACAGAGCCAGACCAGAAAATAGATCGCACTGATTGCGATAATTGAATATCTGATGATCTAAAATGAAAAAAAGAGGAGTAGTGGATCTTCAATTCAACTGGATATTCGTCCTGATAGCCGGGGCTGTCATCCTCGCGATATTCTTCGCTGTCGCGAATTCTCTCAAACAAAGCTCTGATGACAAGATAGATCTGGAAGTATCTACAGACCTAAAAAGCATCCTTATCGGCGCGAAAGTGTCCACTGATTCAAGCAATGTGATACCTATCCCATCATCAGATATCACGATCGAAGCAGACGGGATAAAAGTGGGAGCGCTCCAGTCGATCAAGCTTGGCACAGTGTTCGGCCCGCATAAGATAGAAGGAAACAAGATGATCGTATGGTCGCGCGACTGGTCTATCCCATTCAGGATCGCGAACTTCCTATATGTGACAAGCCCGAAAGTGAAGTACTATTTTGTCGTCGGATCAAGCATATCTCCACCAAAACACACTAGTGTAAGCGTCGGAAATGTCTTGTATGATGATATCACTGATTTTCTGGATGATATCCCAAAGGATGTGAATGTAGAGACTGTCGAGAAATGCGTTGATCTCCTTTTACCTACGATGCAATTCAGCAAGGCCATGCATATCCGCGTCGTCGTCATTGGCGAAGTCGCAGATTGCAAGACTATGATAAACACCGCAGACAACCTATATAAGATCAAGGAAAAGCTCAAAAGCCATCCTATGGGCGGATCCATAGTCGACGTGAAGCTATTCGAAGGCACTGATACATTTGAATCAGGCACTGTCGATATCTGGTCGAGATGGCCGGGGACAGCAGAAGAATCTTTCAGCAATCCGGATGCGTTCTATGGCGACGCCACTTTGTATGGCGCGATATTCTCAGATCCAAAAGTATATGAGCAATCAATGAATGTAGCCATGACTTCGGCAGGAATGGTATTCACACTCTATTCAAGGCGCACAAGCGCCCTCACAAACTGGGCGAAAAGCGAAAGCTTCAGCACCTGTGAATCTATATACGGGAGCGCACATGGAGAATTCAACGCCCTTTCGTCTATGAAACTTGATTTTTTGGATACAAAGGACATGGTCGGAAAAGATAAGGACGGAAATGAAATCGTGTCTTCTACGACAAAATCGTTCTATGAAACAGTCTCAAGCATAGAAGGATATAACAACGAAGCGCAGGTGGAATCCTGTCCATCGATATACTAAAATGAGAAAGATAAGAAAAGCGCAATTGAAGATGCTCGAGAGCATATTCACTTTGGTATTCTTCGCGATGCTCATCGGATTTGGCATGTTCTTCTACTTCGTCTATTCAAAAGGCGAAGCGTCATCGAAACGCATCGAGCTTGACGAACAGAAGATGGTCGAGATCGCGCTCATGGTATCGCAGCTTCCCGAGATCCAATGCACAGAAGGGAGCGTCGAGCAGGGGGCGTGCATAGATATGCTTAAATTGATGGCTTTGAGCACGACGTCAGACCATCCTGATTTCAAGATACATTATTATGATCTTTTCACATACGCGACCATAAGCATAAAGACAGTATATCCAGAAGTGGATCCGGCGATTCCTCTTAAAGCGACGATAACAGTAGCCGATCAATCTGGAGGCACGACTGACCTGTATCCAACCCCTGCTGTCGATAATGTGGAGAAGACAGCAGAATTCACATTCTATGACGGCCAGCCTACAGCCACACTTGATGCGGGAGACCAGATGAATTCGCGTGTCGTGCTTCTGCCAGTCACGCTTCGTGATGTCAGGTCTGACAAAAAATATTTTGGTATCCTTGAAGTTGTCGTATATTCGATAGAGAGAAAGATGGCATGATGAAACGAAAAAGAAAATTCGGACAGATGGAGATAATGGGCATAGCTGTCATAGTGCTCCTCATATCAGTCGGATTCATGTTCTTCCTGAAGTTCAGTCTCACAAAAGACGCAAAGACAGTGCAGAAGAGCTTTCAGAAATCAGTGATACCGACTTATTTCATAGCATCGATCCTTGAGACTTCCATAACACCTGGTGACTGTGATCTTGAAGGCAATCTGAAAGACCTGATATCTGACTGCGTGGAATGGAGCGGATGCCTAGTCGATAATAACATGAAATTGCCATTATTGGCCGGAAATATCGATAGGGAGTATGGATCATATGACGGCACCAGCACAAACTACGACTGCAGGCAATGCGCATCAGGGATAGAGAAATTCGGCACCAGTTCGGAATACAAATATCCACCGACATCTTGCGGGTATATCTATGAAAAAATAGATACTATCATGCGAACTACATTAGGTGAACAGGGCAGGAAATACATCTTCTCGATAGAGAACCAGAATAGGGATGAGATCATGAGGATAAGCAGCGGCGACTGCACGATTGGCCAGTCCGGCAGCACAGAATACAAGGAATTCATCCTCGCGAACGGCGAACACATAACTATGACGATCTGTGATTAGTAATCTTTAAATACTACTATTTATAAGGAGTATATATAACAGTTATCTAACTAAAAAAAGAGGTTGATTCACATGAAGAAAAAAGGCGACATCTCGATCCAAGTCATCGTCGTGGCCATATTGGCATTATTGGTTCTTGTGATCCTGTCTGTTATGTTTATATCAAAGATGGGCAAGACAGGGGATCAGATAAGCGGATGCGGTTCAAAAGGAGGCACATGCAAATCTGTATGCGGAACAGACGAGACACCGCTGGTCCTTGGAAACGCAGATTGCGATAAGCAGACATCAGGATATAAATGCTGCCTGCCTGTAAGTGGCTGACATTAAGCCATTTTTATTTTTTGTAATATTATTTCTTTTTTCAGGTTCCAGCAATGTTCATGCTTTGTTCTATTCTACCTGACATTGCAGAAAAGCCTCATGGTAAACACTATGATCATCTAGATACTGCATGGCTAAGGATGGTAAATATTTGTCGATGCGTCTTGATGAACAGAAAATAATGAAACAGCTGAAAATGTTTTCATGACGCTCTTGCAAAAGACCAGAAATGCAAATCCGCAAACATGATCCAGAATCCAATTATCATCAGCAATCTTTATAAATGCTCTAACCCAGAATAATACCTATGCCAGGCCCCCATGGTAAAAAGAAGGCTGACCTTGAGATCAAGACTGTGCTCTTGCTGATCCTTGCCATCGCTCTTTTCATCATCGTTATCCTGGCGCTTAAGAAGATGGAAAATGGTTTTGGCATCTAAAAAAGGGCTCGCGAAACAGAAAGTAGTTGTTCTTATATTATCATTAGTATCCTTCCTGATAGCTTTCTTGATATATGAGGGTATCGCGGATGCCGGATCGAGCCTAAGCGATGAACTCAGCTGCAGAGGGACTGTCGGCTGGAGAGGAACATATAGCCAACAAGGAACTGTAACAAAGACTGTCCTTCCGAATCCGCCGCTTCTATGCAAGCAGCAGCATCTCACTCTTCCTTTGGATAAGACCGCAAGCGATCCGAACAAAGCCCTCATGAAAGATATCTCTGACAAGATGGCACGTTGCTGGTGGCAGTTTGGTGAAGGACTTGTAGACAATCCTTTCCTTCAATCGGCGTTCAGCGAGCAGCAATGCTTCCAATGCTATTCTCTTTCGATCGACAATGACAAGATCGGCGTAAAAGAGAAAGTGACCGGCGACGACCTTATCAAGTACATGAACGAGAATTCATACATTCCTTATTTCACCGGAGACAGCTGCCATAACGGTGCCGGCCATTGTTCAAATGACGCAAGCTGCAGTTCAGTGAAGAACTATGGTCTTAGTCCTTGGATATCAGAAAAAACGACGAAATGCGAAAACAAAGGTGATTATTGTTGTTATAAGAAAACCGCATGCGAGAACCATGATGGTTATTGTCAGGTGTCTGCAGGTGTATGTCCATCAGGCTATCGTGAGGTGACTGACTATAGCTGTAGTAGCAAGGAGAAATGCTGCATCCCAAAAGAGAAAGTAGATACATATTTTGATTATATACAATTCGCGAAAGGTCAGGGCGCAGTGATGCTCAAGAAATCATTGGTGATCGATCCAAAAGAGACATACGCGATCGCTTTCATGGGATCTAAAGATAACTGCGGCACATGGTGCAAGCTGCTGGGTGGCGGTGGCGGGGCTATCGCAGGATTGCTGAGCTCTTTTGTGGTAACACCTGTCGGCGGAGCAGCCGTGGGAATCACGGCGGGCATCGCGATCAAGGAATACATGTCAAGCAACCCAACAACACAGTATGTGATATTCGCGACACAAGATGAATTGAACAAGTTGTGCCCGATGGCGGAATAAGATGATACGATATATGATCACAAAAGCGAAGAAAGGTGAACTCACGACAACAGAGATAGTCGGATTGATACTTCTCCTGCTGTTCCTGATATGGGCACTCTTCTTTTCAAAGAGCGTGCGTGGCGCGATAAAAGATACACTTGGGACGATCTTCAACTTGTTCAGATAAAATGATAAACCGAAAAATACACAAGAAAGGGACTGAATTCACGTCAAGCTATACAATCTATTGGGTAATCGCGATTTTTGTCATCATCATAATCGGGCTGATATATTTTGGAGGTAAAGCAGGACTCCTCAACAAGGCAAAAGAGATGATCTTCTCATCAGGAGATTCAGCTCTTGAGGATCTAAAAAAGCAGAAAGAATCGGTGTCACGCGAAGCCTCTGATCCGGCAAAGCTCCTGCATAAGCAGTTATATGACATATTCAAGAAAGGTGTCTCGAATGCTCCATGTCAGGATTTCATCGAGCTCGCTGATTCAGGCGAAGGATATGGTGTCAGGATCAATTATGACTCACAGAAGAATCTTGTGCTCGATCTGGTCTCGACAGGTAAAGATGCTGTTGCCGGCACGATATATGATACATATACTGTGCCGAATGCGAAGGCTTGTGTTGTCGGGCTGAAGAAAGAAGTCAATCAGGCGTATTATGATACATGGATATCTCCTGAAAAGCAGAACGACTGCTACAAATTCGGCAAGTGCGACAGCACGTTTTCAGTCATAGATGATATGACCATAAACGATGGCAAGATTTTAATTGCTGGAAAAGCGGCAGACTTCATGATGCCTGTGAAAGGAAAAGTGTTTGTGTATTTCCCCGGCGACAATAATGTCTGTTTCATACCGACCGACGACAATATAGATGCGACAAAAAAATGCGAGATATCTGATGATTACCTTGATGATGAATGCAGATGGCATATGTTATTATTACCCAAAAAATGCACATACACAACAGTCAAATCATTTGGGGCAGTGACGCTGGTCGATGAGAATAAGAAATGAGATGAATTTCAATTCATTATACAGAACAGATGACATAGAACAAAAGAGGAAAATATCATGAGAAAAATAAACAAGAAAGGTGTCGAGATAACGATGAGCACGATAATCATATTCATAATCGTTTTGATAACGATGCTTGTCGTGCTTGGGATACTCTATAAATTCACCGGTGAAGGCAAGAAAGAGACAGAAGGTATCTTTGGCAATCTCAGGACAGACTGTGATGGTGACGGTATAAAGAACATCATCGACGCATGTCCTTGTGTGGCTGGTGAAGACACAGCAGGCTGTGAGAAAGACGCAAGCAAATGCAGTGGGTGCACGATAAAGTAAAATGATCTCTCATCATAAAAAAGGCGAGGTCGACCTCACAAAGATGCTCATGCAATTGATCTTTGTAGGTCTCCTTATTGTCCTTGCTATGAGCATTGGATGCAGTATCTTTGGTGCGAGCAGGAGCGCCGAAGCCTATAATTCTTTTGATGAATTCTCAAAACTTCTGACAAAGCAAAATAACGCACGTGATGGAGAGCGTGAGAGCTATCCGCTTATCATGGACAAAGAGACTGCGGTCCTCTATTTCCCTGAAGGGAAGGATGTATTTGTCCAGTTCGAATGGACACATAGCTTGACATTCAAACAGGAAGGGGACATCACAAATTATCGTGCCATATTCCATAAACCGGAAAGCTGCGGTGACAAGGCATGTCTGTATCTATGCAGAGATTATGAAGAGACATCTGATATCATGATGGAACAGATGATTGTAAAGAACTTCAAATGCAAAGACAATCCAAACTATGTCAGGCAATATCCTTTCCCTATCGACGGGAAATGCGATATCAAAGATTCTGGAACAAATATCTATAAATGCGATTGGGGCCTGATAATGGCGAACGGACTAAAAGAGATGGCCATAAGCAATCTGAGGACGCGCATAGTCTGGATGGAAAAAGGTACAATCGGAGACAAAAGCGCTGTCGGCTTCTGTCAGGTACCACCTTGTCTCAAATCAAATGAGGAAAAAGCGGCCCCGGAAACAAAAAAAACAGAGACATCGAAAGTTATACCAAAAGCCACGACGACAAAATCACTCCTCGCCGTCGGCGACTCGATCACAGAGCGTGGCGGGTATCTAAATGACATAGCGACAAGATGTCCAAAACTGACTTTCAAAAGGGCAGGCTATTCAGGAAAGGGAGTCACGACGATAAAGAGCAACGCAGCAAGCTTCTTTAAATCGAACTATGATTTCGTAGTGGTGATGGCTGGTGTGAATAATCTTCCAAGTGTAGGGAACCAGGAAGGGATAGACAAGGTGAAGAATGATCTTGAGGCATTATACAAAGATGCAAGGGCCAACAACCCAAATAGGATAATCATCGCGATCACTATCCTTCCATGGGGCAAATATGGCACATCCACAGCCTACGCAAAGCAAGCCACTTTAGAGATAAACAAGTGGATCACATCAAAACCTGCGAATGTAGATCTTGTGATAGATGCATATCCGGTTATGGAATCGCCAGCTGGGTCTGGCAATATGAATACAAGCTACACCGGCGACGGGCTTCATCCGGAAGCAGCAGGATACAAGGTGCTCAATGACTTGGTCTATAAGGCCCTTTCGCAGTATGGCTACTGCACGTGATATGTCCCGAAAAGCATTTAAAAGCCCTAACTCTATATTAATAGAATGGACAAAAGAGGTGTCAGTCTCACTCTGCTGCTGTTTGAGCTAGTTATCGTAGGCATTGTCGCCTATATGATGGGTGGGATCCTCAATAAGAGCGCATCCACAGAATATTTCTCGAATTCCATAATCGCAGAAGACGCAGCCCTGTTCGTCGACGCCCTCTATGCCGCCCCTGGCGATGCAAGCATGGTGTATCAGACTGATCTGACTGGAAAAAAGATCGTGTTCAAGGACAATTACATCGCGATAGATACTGTGAAAGCAGGATATATCTCATCAGGCAGCCTTCTCACAGGAGATTTCTCAGATATATCGACTCTCGCTTTCCAGAAATCAGGCGATCAGGTGCAAATGAACAAGAACAAGATATATGGAGAAGTTGTGACGACTCTGAATTGCATCCAATCAGATTCTAAAGGCACGTTTGGCACAACAAAATATCTGCTAGACCCGATGTATGGCGGAACAGATACAGGACCTGTCTTTGGATCCTATAAGGCATCAGATTTCACCGCCCAGATAGCATATTCTTTCTCGATACAGAACAGCGATTTCAAGACAAATCTTGAGCAGACAAGACCGGTGACCGGAACGCTTGCTTCAGCAGTGACTGTCGCAGACCGGCTCAAGAAAGCAGAGAAAAAAGACATGATCATAGGGATCGACATCGGCTCAGACATAACAGACAAGACAAAGAAAGCCTATGCATATATCGCATCCGGCTCGGCAAAAGAGGCGCAATCAGCAGAGCTAGCATGCAGGATGCTCAATGAATTGTCATCACTTCTGAACCTTGAGTCTGTCTCGATAATCAAAGTGAGCTCCACAAAAGCGGCCACTGACGAAAAATACAAGATGCTGAGCACAGATTCTGTCGCTGTCATGCTTGAGATCGGCAATATATATTATCCAGCAGATATCCTTGACAAATCGACAGTGATTGGAAAAGGCCTGTATATCGGGGTGACAAAATATTTTGAAGCTAAATAAAAAAGGGATGGAGGATGAGGCAGATCTAACTGATTATTCCATGTACTTCCTGTTCGGATGTCTTTTCTTCGCTGGCGTGTTCGCTGTCTTCATAATCTTGATCGGACAGATCAATTCGCAGCCAGTGCCAACAGAACTCACAATGTCTCTTCATATAGATCGTTTTGTGAATAATTGTTTTCCATATATCGATCCAGATACATCACGAAAATATGTTGGTATAATCGATTACAATAGATTCACTGAGCAGCGGCTCAATTCATGTTATATTGTCAATGTCAACACAAAGTCATTCGCCTATCAACTCACATTGAAAGCCACAGGCATCGATAAGACAATAAAGACATCTAATTATGATCATTACGAAAAGAGGACAGTGATCCCGATAGTGATCTACAAAGATGGAAAATTTATCTCAGGTGAACTGGATGTCGATCATACAGAGAAAAAAGAATAGAAAGAAGGGAGCCATCGCGCATTTCACTGATATAGTCATAGGTACAGTTTTCCTGATCATATTTGTCTATGGTGTATTCACATATGTGCAGATCAGACAGGACCATGACAGGGATGTGATAAACACTGTCACAAGCGAGAAAGAGGCCTCACGCGATATGCTTGTCCTTATGCGCACACCATTGGCAGATGGCATGACTGTCGCAGAGCATATGATCAAAGCGTATTATGACAAGACTCTGATCGATCCTACATTGAAATGGCCTCTCACGCAGGAGATATATCGCTTCTTCAATACATATTATAATTCTGACAATATGATCTGGAATCTTGTTGTCAGCGAAGAGAAAGACGGTTCGCTTGAGGAATATCATAGATACAACAAAGTCATCATGCTTCCAGATCCAAACAATCCAAGCATCCTAAGCACGTCAAACCCATGCGATTATCTGACAAAAGTCATCGCGACGATAAGATTACCAGTAAAAGACAGCAAAGTGAGCAGTCTTGTGCTTGAACTCAGGAGATGTGTACTATGAGAAAGAAAGGGCTGGTGATGATCGGTTTTACTGTATTCATCTTTGTGCTCATGCTTATCGCTTCATGGTATCTTGCCCTTAGTTCAGGGACTCTTGGAAATGTCGTGACTATCGGCAGGGACCAGCTGCAGCTTGTCAAATCATATCAGGAAGCAGAAGAGACATTGCTCTATCTTGACATGGCAGCGCAGGAAGCTGCGGCAGATACTTTGTATGAACTGGCGAAGAATGGGATGGAGACAGATAAGAAAAGAAACTATGCTGGATATACAATATGGTATGACGGTGCATCTGAATCATTCCCTGAATTCAAAGACACAGACCTGACAGAGAGATTCAATGATAATCTTGATGGATATATTGAGGATACTCATTATCTGCCGAAGAGCAATTATGATATCCAATATCATCAAGAAGGGGACTACCTGATCATCACTGGCTCTCCAAAGAAACCTCTTGAGATCCCGCTCACCACTTTTGGTTATGGTGTCGACCTGAGCCAGAAAAAGAATCTCGCGGCCACGACAAGATCTCCTGAAGGATATGATCTTATACAGTCGCCGAATTATTATCATAGATATAATCGGAAGATAACTGATATAATCATCTTTGGTTCAGGCGACAGGACTTTCGAAGAGACGAAGAGCAGATATCTTGATGAAAAAAGCAAGCAGAGCGCGCATTATGTGATAGCGAGGAACGGTTCGATAACACAGATGGTGCTGGAACGTGATATGGCATGGGGTGGACAGAAGGATGATGATATGACAATATCCATCTCGCTTGTCAATCTTCTTTCCCGTTGTGCGGTATCTGCGACATGCAAAGCGTCTTCCTGCTGTAAGACATGCACAGGTGGCTGCTTTGAAGAATATGATCCCATGCAGATAAAGGCCCTTATTAGTCTGATAAAAGATATAAAAAAACGAAATAAGATTGTTGACATAAAAAGCGGCCCGGACAATCCTGCGCTTGATCTGGATGCGATCAAAACATTGACAAAATGAGAATCATGAGAATCTTTGGAATATGCATGTTGTTCATGTTAGTCATTGCTTTCGGAGCATATGCAAAGCCAGACCCGAATATAGAACAATGGGATAACGTAGTCACTGAGGCCTGCGCTGGCGACCAGCAATGCAAAGCTGTGGTGAAAGCATTCATGTCGGCTGAGTCTGGTGGGAATGATAAAGTCGTGTCATGGGGAGGTTGTGTCGGTCTTATGCAGCTTTGCTACGGAACAGCATACACAGGGTCATTGTCTAATATCTTCTCAAAAGATAATCGTATGGATTGCTGCAGTGGTATTAGCAAGTGCAATACAGACCGGAATAATTGCAAGGATGCAGGTTACATCGATCCAAGATTCGATCCAAAGAGCAATATCCTCGCAGGCACAAGGCTTATCATGTCAAATCTCAAGAGATACAACGGAAATCTGGTCTTGATGACTATCGCTTATAACGCCGGACCAGGAATCGCGAGCAGTATCATAGAACGCCTAGGAGATCGACCTGCGACAGTCGAGAATGTCCTTACGGAGGTGGGTCCTGCGATAAGAAGCCATAGTGCATATTCAAAATGGAGCCAGAGCAAGATAGAACAGAAAATCAAGAATATTCCTAATTACGCAAAGAAGATACTTCGTGCGTATGTGGATTATGGTGGAGATGCATCAAAACTTCAAGGTTCGGCTTTTGTTGATGTAAACATCGATAATTCAGCTCCTGCTTATAGTTCTTCAAATGCTTTATCTGTCCCGCTCGGTAAGCTTGGTACATACACTGTCCGTCCGGCGATAAAAGCCAAAGTGAAGTACGATCAGACAGAATACCAGCGACTAAAGATCCTGGTACAGACATTGATACAAGCATGTTCTTCAAAAGCGAATTCATATGCATGTGTATTGCAGCAGACATCAGCCTTCTCTAAAACATCAGAATTCCAATGGTCTGTCGGAGGATGCGATGAAGGGACAGAGAAGATATCTTCTGATTTCGCAGAGCAGCTGACTGATTGTATCGGTTCATCTGATGATTCATGTGTGTGTGATATCTCTGTGAAGAGCGACCAGTATATGCCTGGTACAGGATATTCACTATCGCTCATGATGGATGTCGATGAAGGATTGAATCCAGGATCATCTGGTGTGCAGCTCATTGATCAGGATGGGAATGATCTCATGTCCGCAAATGAAAAGAAGCTCATCATGATAAGCAGCGCAGGCGAGAAGAAAGTATTAGATAGAGTAAACTTGAATTTCTTCATAAAAGACATAGTAGTATCAGGCGGCTCGAGCATAGCATATCTTTCTGGCGAGAACACAGACAAAGGAGGCCAGTCGATATCAGGATATTCATTTCCACATGACAGCATACGGATAAAGAAACAGGGAGATGAGCTTGTCTTCTCAAATGATGGATTCAAATCAGAGCGCGATTGCAATATAGAGAAACGTACCTATCGTTTCTGCGCAGTATCAAAGAACCATGAATTATATGCTTATGACGAAGGCGACCAGATGACAAAGAAGCGGAATATCACATATCGCTTCGCATTGTCATTCTTTGATGATCCACCCCCGATAGTGACAGGTGTCATGGCAAGCGATGCAAAATCCGCAGAGAACTCCATGATCATCATGTGGGATAGGAGCCCTGATGATGATGTGACTGAATATATCTTATACTATTCTGACACAAGCAAAGCATCCGATGCCAAAGTGAATGATCTGAAATATCTTGAGAATAACTTCAAGAAAAAAGTGATCGTTCTCGGATCAGACCAGATCATCGTCGATTCCGGATTCGATATATCTTCAGATACTTCTTGCGCATTTGACCAGAACAAAAAGATTTGTGATTATCAATATTCCTTATCTGATGGGACAAAGATATCTTTTGTGAAAGATAAAATCCATTATCTCAAACCATCGGGTAAATATCTTTATGTCTTGTCTGGCCTCAGTGATTCAAACCAATATACTCTCGCAGTCGTAGCAAAGGACAAGGCAGGGAACATGAAGAAAGATCCAAAAGAATACCTCTTCACAGAAACGACACCAAAAGATGGTCTGGCGCCAGGATTTGTCGATTTCATCACGAACAAGGTCAACAAGGTATGGTTCTTAGATGTAAAGAAACCGACAATGAATATAGATGGGACACAACTCACGAATATTTTGAGGTATAATATATACTATTCGCAGAGCGCATTCGATGATGCATCAAAAGTGCCTCAGCTTGGTTCTCTTGCAGCGAACTTGAACACATTCCAGATCACTCTGCCGATAGGTTCTTACTATTTCGCTGTCACAAGCGTCGATAATTTGAATAATGAATTCAAGGGTGTTGGCTCAAAACAGATTGTTCTGAATTGAAATGCAGTGATTCCATTGGTTTGTTTGACTGATGCTTCTTAACTTTTCAAAAACATTATTAATCCTACCTCCTTTCTTGCAAGATGACAAGGGGTGTTGATACTATGTTCAAACTTAACTTCAATGATATCGTCTCAAAGATAACTGAAAAATCCGGGCTTTCTGAGAAAGAGATAATCAAAAGGATAGATGAGAAATGTGAGATATTATCGGGTCTGGTCTCACGGGAAGGCGCAGCGCATATAGTCGCGAATGAACTTTCCATCAAACTTTTTGAGCAGATCAGCGGCAAGATACAGATAAAAGATGTGCTTTCAGGCATGAAAAGTGTCGAGACCGCTGGTATGGTACAGCAGGTATTTCCTTTGCGCACCTTCAAAAGAAAGAATCAGCAAGATGAAGAATATGAAGGAAAAGTCGCATCTTTTGTGATCGCAGATGAGACAGCACGAATAAGAGTGACTCTCTGGAACGACCAAGCAGATAGGATCAAAGAGCTCTCAGAAGGGAAGATCATCATGATAAAGGACGGCATGGCAAAAGACAACCAAGGCCGCCCGGAGATCCATCTATCTTCAAGGAGCTCGCTCATAGTCGATCCTATAGGCATAGAGATTGACCTGAAAGATATCGCGCAGAAACCTATGCAGATGGAAAAAAGGAGGGTGAAAATAAAGGACCTAAAAGATGGTGATACTAATGTCGAACTGCTTTCTTTTGTCGTGAACGCGTTCGAACCAAGGTTCTTTGAAGTATGTCCAAAGTGCCAGAAGAGAGTCCGTCCACGTGAGGATGGTTTTTTCTGCGATGAACATAAAGAGGTCGAGCCGGATCATTCATATGTCCTGAATGCTGTGCTTGATGATGGAACAGAGACGATACGCGCTGTGTTCTTCAGGAATCATGTGGAACGTCTCTTCTCTGTCTCAAAACAGCAGATGCTTGAGCTCAAAGACAATCCGGATTCTATGCAAGACATGGTAAAAGACATACTTGGAAGTCACGTGCTCCTCTCAGGCAGGACTACTAAGAATGTGATGTTCCAACGCACAGAATTTGTGGTGCAGGAAGTGGATATAGATCCTAATCCAAGAGACGAGATCAAGAGATTGGACATCGATCGTCCTGTCCAAAAAAAAGAGCCGGAAAAGGAAATGATCCGGGAAGAACAAACTCAGTCTTCCACGGAGATTTCCAGCATGCCAGAAAAAGCATCTTCTGCTTTCTCTACACAGGAAACCTCGCAAAAGCAAGATCTCCCCAAAAAAAGCCTTTCATCCAAAACGGAGGTTATCGGTTCAGGCGATCATGAAAATGATGCTGACCAAGAGGAGGAAATCCTCCTCTAAGACAGGCATGCTTTTTAAAACTATTCTTCAAATTTATATAGGAAAAAATGTCTTTTCCCGCAGTCCATGTATTCTCTGTTCGCTGGCTTATAGAGTATCCTATTGCTCTTCCGAAGCCTCTTCAAACTCTCACGTATGGCCTTGATCGGTATCTCAAGGTGCAGTGCTATCTCTTTTGATGTTAGCCATTCCCCCTCCTTTGTCTTCAGGAAGTCAGCTACCTCCTGCTGTCCCATATTACTAATCACCCCCTTTTCTTTCTATCTCGCGCAATAATCATTCTTCATCCGCAGCCAAAAGCGCGGCCCGGAATCCTTTCCAAAAATATTTTCGTCGGAGATTTTTTCTGGCCCGTCGTTCTGCTTTTATCTGTAGATGTGAAAGCAAAAACCAAACTATACAAAAGAGCATGGTATCGCCGGCAAGCAGATAAGTCAGATTGACTGTCTCGATCATCTCAGCCCACCATCCTTATCCCAAGTTGTGAACCAAGTCCATTCTCTCTTTTGGCTTTCTCCATGCTCTTTCCGATGATCCATGGTGAATTGACTCCGGTTATTATTGTCATGACTGTGACCTTACCTTTCTTGTTCTCATCGATCCTGGCTCCCCAGATGACATTCGCGTCTTCATCCATGGAATCTGTGACAAGCTCACCGATCTTGTTTATCTCATCAAGTGTCAGATCCGGTCCGCCAGCGATATGTATGATAGCACCGGTCGCGCCATTGTAATCAATGTCAAGCAAAGGATTCGAAAGGGCGCCTTTGACTGCTTCTTCTACTCTGTTGTTTGTATCAGATGATCCTATACCGATCGCAGCGACACCTCCATGGCTCATGATGGCTTTGACATCGGCGAAGTCAAGGTTCACAAGGCTCGGTATCGAAATGGTCTCTACGATTCCCTTGATCATCGTCGCGATGAGTTCGTTCGCGATCGAGAATGCCTGTTGCACAGGAAGATTTCCTGCGATGCTCACCAGACGATTATTATCGATCACTATGACAGTGTCTGAGACCTCACGGAGTTGTTCAAGGCCGAACTCAGCCTTGTCGATCCTTGCTCTTTCGATCTTGAATGGCATAGTGACTGTGCCGATGACAATCGATCCTGTCTCTTTTGCCGCAAGCGCTATCACTGGCGCGGCACCAGTCCCGGTACCTCCACCCATCCCTGCGCATACAAAGACCATATCACATCCAGCGACCGCTTCTCTTATCCTGTTGATGCTTTCTTCAGCTGCTTTCGCGCCTTTGTTAGGGTATCCGCCGCATCCAAGGCCCTTTGTCAGGTTCCTTCCGATCAGGATTTTATTATCTACAGTTGTGACATCAAGATGCTGTTGGTCTGTGTTGCACGCGATGATGCTTGCGCCATCGATGCCTTTTTTGTGCAGCCAGTTGACCATGTTATTTCCTGCTCCACCTACACCGATGACTTTTATCAATGCCTGCGCGACATTTGTCTCAGTTATTTCCTGTGCATCGTCTTTTCCTGTCCTGATCATATCCATTTTTTATCCCTCTTTAGATGATTGTCTCGATGATTATGCCTTCGTGATCGAAGTAATTCCTAAGACCATACCTGCATCTATCAGTGCATCTTCTCTTTGATATTGACATTGAAAGAAAAGCCGCTCCGCAGGCTGTGCAATGTCTTCTTATCTCTTCATGTTTTCTTGGCCATCTGAAGTGGCTGATGCTCTCTGCTTTCTTTATCCTGCATTCTTTGATGTCTTTACCTGGATCCCATGATGCATAGCTTCCACATGAGGAGCAAGTCACAAGGCTTGGATCATAAAAACCAGAAAGTTCGCAGACTGGATGATCATATTCTTTCACAGCGGTATCAGTCCGATAGTAAAGGCAGGCGTTCCTTTTCTTTCTTCCTGCTTTTATCTTTTCAGCATACGATTTTTCTTTTATAAGTGTTGTCTGGATCATTTTTCTCTGATGATCCACCTGACGGAGAAATCGAAAATTATATATATGAAGTGGCCTTATTTCCCTTTGCGCGTAATTAATGGGAATCTGTCGATTTCTCCGGAATCGATGGATCTCTCATTTTTTTTATGAGTGTGAGTTATATTGATTTGATTTTTTTATGGCGATGTCTCTATTCTCTGCCACATCTTTGTTCGATCAGTCAGTTTTGTGCAACTGAGACTATCGTTTCCAGTCTCAAAGTCTTCTACAAACTGAACAGTCCAAATTACCCCCTAGCAATATCTACGTCACTAGTCCTATATAAACATTTCGACATGGCACATACCGCATCAAATGGCAGATTTCACGGGCAATACGACATCTTTTCGTATATTTTGCGCACCAATAACTGTTCATTTCAAGATCTAAAATTGTCTGATGTCTTATATATAGTCTTATACGCATCAGCAAGTGGAAAACAATTTAAATCACTGCCCGAATAGTAAGATTATGACAGAATTAAAACAAGTCATTCTCATAAGGCAGGATCTTGGCCTTCCAAAAGGCAAGATGGCAGCCCAGGCAGCACATGCATCTGTAGAAGCAGTGCTCAGAGCTGAAAAAGAGATTGTCAAAGAATGGCGGTCTTCTGGCATGAAGAAAATCGCATTGAAAGTCAAGGATGAGAAAGATCTTCATCGTTATATACAGATGGCGAAAGATGCTGGTCTTGTCACAAGTGTGATAACTGATGCAGGTCGGACAATAGTAGAGCCAGGCACAGTGACATGTGGCGCTATCGGTCCAGCTTCAGAGGATTCGATCGACCAGATCACAGGCGAACTTGGCATGATGTGAGCATATGCTTTCTTCTTAGATATTTTCTGAAGGCATTTTGGGGATCAGTTCTACACAATCCTTATATATCTGAAAAGTACTCTTCTGTGCATCGAAGGTGAACATATGTCAGCATTAGGCAACCAATTCAAGACTGTATTGCTATTAGGTGTACTGACAGCGCTGCTGCTGTTTGTCGGTCAACTGGTCGGAGGCATGAACGGACTTCTTGTCGGGCTGGTCTTTGCGGTAGTGATGAACCTATTTTCATATCTTTTCTCAGATAGGATAGTGCTCGCGATGTATAGAGCAAAGCCTGCTGACAAGAAAGATTATCCTGTTCTTCATAGGATCGCAGAAGAAGTGGCGCAGCTAGCAGAAATACCTAAGCCGAAACTATATATCATCAACAATCCGACACCTAATGCATTCGCGACAGGCAGAGGTCCAAAAAAGAGCGCAGTAGCATGCACCGACGGTATATTGAGACTGCTTTCAAAAGATGAATTGAAAGGGGTGATTGCCCATGAGATGAGCCATATAAAAAACAGAGATATATTGGTGGCGACAATCGCGGCGACAATCGCAGGAGTCATATCGTATGTCGCGATGATGGCGAGATGGGCTGCGATATTTGGTGGGTTCGGAAATCGTGACAGGGACGGAGGAAATATATTATCATTTCTTTTTCTTGCAATAGTCACGCCATTGATCGCAGTGATAATCCAGCTTGCTATCTCGCGTTCACGAGAATATCTTGCGGACGAGACAGGCGCGAAGATGATCAATAATCCACGGGCCCTTGCAAGCGCACTTGAGAAGCTTGAAGGCGCGAACATGCACATGCCGATGAGATCATCAAACACTTCGGCAAGCTCATTGTTCATAGTCAATCCATTCAGGGGGAACGCGCTTGTCAGATTGTTCTCGACGCATCCGCCGATACAAGAAAGGGTGCGCAGACTCAACGAGATGGATTGATTTTTGATGGATCATGTGCCTGCGTTTTGTTTTTCATGAGTGATAAGATTTATATAGCATGATATTATCCCCTATTCAGTTAAAAGGGGTGCGTTTAGGGGATCACCTAAAGAGAATTAGTGTGAATACTGTTTGAATGATACAGGATGGGGGTTATTGATTATGGCAAAAGACTATAAGAAAGATGCGAATGATGCTGATTTCGAAGGCGAGTTTGATGACGAAGATTTTGGACATGCTCCTAAAAATGGTGGATATCTGAACCAGGTCGAAGAAGCAAGCAAGCTTGGCACTATTCTTACTGAGAATTTCAGGCAGATGATTACTCTTGAAGATGACTATGCTAGCAAGAACAGGGCACTTAGATGGCTGCATAAAAGGAAACAGAAGACACTTCGTAAGGATCTTGAGTCTACCATCGAATCGAATATGAAGAAATTCGAGCGGAAATGCAGATATCTAAAAGAGTTGCATGATATCAATTATAAGACTCTGCAGGAAAGATATGAGATGATCAATAAGTACAATGCCGAAGAGAGACAGATAGTAACTCTGAGAAGCCAGGCATTGGATAAAAAGAAAAAGTATCTTGAACTCCAGGAATTGAAGAAAAAAGCTTATCAAGAAGCTTATGAAGAGACAGTCAGAAATGATCCAGAATCGAACCCTACTTTGGATCCGACTGTCACGAAATTGTCTAATGATCTAATACAGCTTGATGGTGCTATCGATAATGTCACAGTCAGGATAAGCAAATACGAGACACAGATCAACAACCTAAGAATAGATAAGGAAGAAGCCATCCAGGAGAGACGCACGATGAAGGTCGAACTTGATGGCATCGCAGAGTTCAATACAGATCTGACGAGGAATCTTCCTAAATACAGATCGATACTTCGACAGTACGGCCAGAAGACTGATCTATTGACTGCTTATGAAAGCGCAAATCTTGCCAAAGCTACCATAGAACAAGCGATCAATAACCAGGCGACAGATCTGCAGAAAGTCTCAGAGAGGATGCAGGAATTGCGTCTGGATAATTCAAGGCATGGGATATATAGACCAGAGACTGTCCTTGAACAGAGAAAATCCCTTCAGAGGATGCGAGCTGTAGAGCGTGAGGAGACACGTCTGATTGAAGCTAACAGCCGTGCAGAACTAAAGAAGCTAGAAGAAGCGAAAGAGAATGAGAGAAAGCTTCTCACAGCGAAAGTGACTGGCGAACCAGATGCTATGCTGAATCCTGACCTGGAGCCAGAAGAGGATCTTGGCGAACTTGCAAAAGAATTAGAAACTATGGAATCCAAAGAATGATATTTCTTGCTTTTTTTCCCATCTTTCTCAGGTGATAGACTATCGAATTGATCAAGCTCGCGAAATATACTCCATTAGATACGAAAAGCCTTTTTTTGGGCGCATCAAGGCAGTATACAACCTGCGCGAATCTCTGCGACCTTGCGACAGATGTATTTTACAAGAACACTGAGATGCATTATAACTTAAAAGGGAAACATGATTGCTATTTTGATTCAAATACTTCTGTGAAAGTAGGTCTGGAATGCCTTTCAGATATAGCTTCAAATGATAATAAGATCATAAATTATGAAACAGATAAAGTCAGATTGAAGATAGGGAATCTTTCAGATACAATAAAAGCACTTGAAGAAGATGCGATAAAATATGCTGAAAAGACATCTTCTTCAGTCCATATAGAACGGTTATACCTTCAGCCAGAAGGAAAAGAGAAGACAACACCGTATTTTGAGATCTCATCAAGGGCGATACAGATCGAGGCGCTTGTCCTTGATGTCAAGGCTCCATTTCAGCAGGTCGCATCTGTGAGGATATTCTCAAGAGACTTCCCTACAGATGATGAACTAAGAGACAGTTTCGCTTTCATCAAAGGGCTTCTGTCAGAAGATTATCTTGTCATAAAAGTGAATGATGAATTCAAGAAAAGATATAATAAAACCGTCGGAAGTTTCTTTGGAAGGAAAAATCGAATATCACTTTCGAACAAGCTTCCTGGGATCCCAAAGAAAGGATCTTTACGAAAGATAGCAAAGCAACTTCCTGAATATCTTCGTCAGGCAAGCGCTTTTGAAGATATAATAAAAAAACATGAGAGATCTATAATTGACTATGAACTGCTGATCGAAAAAGATAAAGCAGATATAACTGTATATGAAAAGCAAAAAGAAGATATCATGAAAGAATTCAATGATGCCAGAGTGAACGCGATGGAAGTCGTGTCGACTGGTCTTTCTGATGAAGTAGCTGAATGCAATACCATTCTCGATGACCTTAATGAAAGCTACAAGAATGCCTGCCTAAAACTTTCCCAGAAAAAGACTGATCTTATATATATGGAAAGTGCTTTGGAATCTATGTATAATGACCTTGAAGCTGGCACAGAAAGTCTTCTAACTCTTCAAGGAAGCATTGAAAAATTGAAATCTGCTATAATCAGTGAAAAAGGTTTATAAAGAGCACCTTCTTACCTGCAGGACAATGAAGCTTGTGACAAATATCTGTGGATGTTTCGCAGTTGATGATGATGGTATGATAATAGATTTCATGCTCCATGATGGCAGGAATGAGAAAGATACAGAAGGAACGATGACTTCAAAGCACAAAGCAGAAAGATCAGATATATTAGATACAAAAGCCCTTGGTTCATTACGTGGTTCATGTCCAAAAGATGTGATTGTCGCTCTGACAATAAAGAAAGCCAAATCTGATATCAAGAGATCAGTATCATCTGAAGTACATATAATCCAAGCCATAAAGAATATCGATGATCTGCAGAGAGTGACGAACCATCTTGCGAAACGTCTTCGTGAATGGTATGGTTATTATTCTCCAGAAGTCGAACGCGCGATATCAGATCATAAGACATTCGCTGAACTGATAAGATCAAAGAGCAGAGATACCTTACTGTCTGAAGTTGATGGGCCGTCCGCCGCAGAATCGATGGGTGCGGATTTCCCAAAAAACCTGCTCGATCCGATGATGAACCTGGCAGATGAACTTCTGTCGATGTACAAGCTCGCTGATGCTCATACTGCTTTTCTAGAAGAGATGATGCAGCAGATATGTCCGAATACGACCGCTGTCGCAGGAGCTTTGATCGGCGCGAAACTCATCGAGCTCGCAGGCTCTATCAAGAGACTTGCTATGTTCCCAGCATCGACTGTGCAGACGCTCGGTGCAGAGAAGGCTCTGTTCCGTCATCTTAGATCAAATTCACGGCCGCCAAAACATGGTGTCCTGATAAAACATCCTATATTGGTCGCAGCGGACAAATGTAACAAAGGAAAAGTCGCACGAGCCCTTGCGAACAAGATAAGTCTCGCATGCAGGGTGGACTATTATGGTGGCGATCCATATCTTGGTTATGCGATGCGTGAAGAACTTGAGAAGAGATTTAAGGTGTGAAGATGCAGAAGACACAATATGAAGGAGTGTATATGGACAGAAGATCATTCTATACTGTTAATCTCGCTCCTGGAAAAGTCGTCTATGGTGAGAAGCTCTTCAGACAATCAGGAATAGAATATCGTGAATGGAATGTCACTAAATCAAAGCTTGGCGCAGGCATCGCAAAAGGCATCAAGGATACTGGGATAGTCCCTGGTTGTTATGTCTTATATCTTGGATGCGCGTCAGGAACCACTGTTTCGCATGTAAGCGATATCGTCGGAAAGAAAGGGTTGATATTCGCAGTCGATCTCTCTTCAAGGGTGCTTAGGGAACTTGTCTTCATATCTGAAGAGAGAGGCAACATAGCTCCTATCCTTGCTGATGCGTCAAAGATCGGTGAGCTCGCAAAGACAGTCGTCCTTTGCGATGTGCTGTTTCAAGATATCGCGCAGAAGACGCAGCTCGCTATCTTCTTAAAAAACCTTGTCTTCCTGAAAAAAGACGGCTATGCGATTCTGTGCGTCAAATCAAGAAGCATCGATGTGACAAAAGAGCCAAAGAAGATATTCGCAGAGATAAAACGCGAGCTTTCTAAACACATCACAATCATCGATGAGAAGAACCTCTATCCATACGAGAAAGACCATTACATCTTCCTGTGCAGGAAGAGATGAACTAATGATTACATTTTTCTGCTTAGTAGAAGCGTCTTTTGATATATCCACAGCGCATCTTTCTCCAACACATTTTTATATCTATAACCCATAATCTTTGCTATGATTCTAGGTATCACAGGCAACATAGGGAGCGGCAAGAGCACAGTGGCATTCATGTTCGCGAAACTCGGCGCTCAAGTGATAGATGCAGACAAGATAGGTCATGGGCTCCAGAAAAAAGGCACAGGAGTATATGACCGGCTTGTGGAGACTTTTGGAGAGCAGATCCTTGGTCAGGATGGTGAGATCAGCAGGAGCATACTTGGTGGGATGGTCTTCTCAGATCCGACAGCTCGGCTCACACTAAATAGCATCATGCATCCGATGATAAGAGAAGAGATACAGAAGATTATAAGCCAGAAAGAAGAAAATAAGATGGTCATCATAGACGCGGCGCTTCTGGTCGAGGCCGGCTTTCTATCAGATATCCACAAATTGATCGTTGTCATAGCGAAAAAAGACATAAGGTTCATGAGATTGATAGATAAAGGCATTCCCCGCGAACGGATCATCTCAGTGATGCAGACTCAATCACCACAGATAGAGCTCATCAAAGATGCAGATTATATCATCGACAACAGCAAGACATTAGGTGACACAGAGATCCAGGTCAGGACAATCTGGGAGGAATTGCAATGAAGACAGCGATATATGCAGGATCATTCGACCCGATAACGAACGGACATCTCGATATCCTTGACAGGGCTTTGAAACTATTCGATAGGATCATAATCGCAGTAGGAAAGAATATAGAAAAAAATACCCTCTTCACGACAGAAGAACAGATAGAGATGATAAAAACTGCGACAAAAGGGAAGAATGTCGAAGTGAACGCATTCACTGGATTGTTGGTGGATTATGCCAAAAAGAAAAAAATCAGGCATATCATCCGGGGCTTACGAGCTGTGTCTGACTTTGACTATGAATTTCAGATGGCCACATTGAACCGCAGATTGTCTCATGAGATAGATTCTGTGTTCCTCATGACAGACAAAGAATATTTCTATCTGAGCTCAAGCATGGTGAAGCAGCTTGCGGCAGCAGGCGGCGCGATAAATGATTATGTCCCAAAGAACGTACGAATAGAACTGGAAAAGAAATTCAAATGAAACCAGCAAAGTATTTCGAAAGAAGAGACAATAAGAAAGTGCAGTGCACACTTTGTCCACATATGTGTATCATAGAAAATAACAGTCGCGGCATCTGCGGTGTGAGAGAGAATCAGGGTGGAGAATTGATATCACTCATCTATGCGAGACCATCAGCGATGAACATCGATCCGATAGAGAAAAAGCCGCTTTTTCATTTTCTTCCAGGAAGCAAGACGTTCTCGATCGGTACCGTGGGATGCAACATGACATGTGACCATTGCCAGAACCACACGCTATCAAGAGGATCCCCAAACGTTGGTGGGAATCTGCTGCCAAAAAGAGCGGTCGAACTGGCTGAAGAAAATGGATGCCGAAGCATATCATATACCTACAACGAACCAACCATTTTCTATGAATACATGCTCGATACAGCCATGATGGCAAGAGACGAGGGCCTGAAAAACGTGATAGTGTCGAATGGATATATGAACAAAGAGCCTCTCGCAGAACTGTTGCCATATATCGATGCTGCCAATATAGACCTGAAATCATTCTCAGATGACTTCTATAGAAAGATATGCGGCGCAAGACTGGATCTTGTGCTAGAGACAATCAAGACCATCCATAAAAGCTGTCATCTTGAGATAACTACCCTTGTGATCCCCGGCCTTAATGACGGTCAGGATGAGATACGGAAACTGACTGGCTGGATCGCTTCAGAGCTTGGATCTGACGTGCCATTCCATCTCTCGCGCTTTTTCCCTCATCATAGGATGGAACACTTTGAACCCACATCGAAAGACACGCTTCTTATGTGTCTTGATGCGGCAAAAGAGAATCTAAAACATGTCTATTTAGGCAATATCCGAATAGAGAAGACAGAGAATACTTATTGTCCTTCATGTAATAAACTTCTGATAGGAAGGACTGGTTTTGGGATTCTGATAAACAAGATCAAAGAAGGCAGATGTCCATGCGGAAAGAAGATAAATGGGATATTCACTTCTTGAGCTTCTTCCTTGCCTTGTTCAGATCATCGACAAGTTTCTTTATATCTTCATCTGACAGCCCATGTGCCTTCGCGCCGTCTTCAATCGATTCATGCGCAGCGACATGGCATCCGATGCAATGCAGACCATAGTCTGAGAATACTTTGAATATCTCCTCAGCAAAGTACTTCTCGACAACCTCTCCGATGACCATCTCTTTTGTTATCTCTTCTTTTGTTGCCATATCTCTGATGAACCTTTCGATATTTTTAAAGCTTTCCAGGAAATCGAAATCTTGAGAATCAAGGCCGAAATAAAAGAAATATATCATTATCGCATTTCAATGACAATGTATGTGGGGCTTTGTAGAAAAGTTCAAAATATAGAGTCCTTAAGCCGTAAGGCTTAAGAACAATGTAAACTATCTTTAATTTGAACAAAAAAAGAGGTTTACGAATATGAAAAAGTGTTCTGATTTTAAAACAA
>Ga0210019_1000243_pt1 | contig 74471 bp, 77 predicted proteins | sample CryGeyCG2114_020_2_FD_183969 | JGI IMG/M metagenome (GOLD analysis project Ga0210019, IMG submission 183969) | Groundwater microbial communities from aquifer - Crystal Geyser CG11_big_fil_rev_8/21/14_0.20 (SPAdes) (version 2) | ecosystem: Environmental > Aquatic > Deep subsurface > Groundwater ...
CGACGAAGAACTGCAACGACTTAAGGATAAACTCGATATACCTTTAGAGATGCAGTCGCAACGGCATCTTTCTGCTGGTTGGCTCATTGATCAACTAGATCTCAAGGGAATGAAGATTGGAGGCGCCCAAGTCAGTGAGGTTCATGGAAATTTTGTGCTCAATGTCGATTCAGCCACCGCTGATGATGTGGGGCAACTCGTAGCGCTCATTAAGACGCGTGCTCGGAATGAATATGGTATCCTATTACAGGAGGAAATAATGTATGTAGGCTTTTAAGATCTTATGCGAATTATCTCAATCAAGGGCACAAACATCCCTCTTACAGATGCGATTAAATCTCGTGTGATCTCTCAATCACAAGCGCTTGAGAGACTCACAAAGGGATTTGAACCAACAGCAGAATTAAGGGTAGAAGTAGGAAAATCCACGAAACATCACTTGAAAGGACCTTACTATAAAGCGGAATTTCAATTACATGTCCCAGGGAGTGAATTGCGTGCGACGACCGAAGAAGAAGATCTCTATCATGCCATTGTAGTGGCTCGGGATCAGATTCGAAGACAACTCAAAGGGTATAAAGATAAATTAACCGATAAGCACAAGCGAGCAGAACGACCAGATAAAAAATAGAAAAAACAACGGGGGTGAATCCCCGTTGTTTGCTTTTTCCGCTGAAAAATAGGATAATCGTGCGCGTATGTCAAAGATCTTAAAGGTTCTTTTCGGAGATCCAAATAAAAAACTGTTAGGAGAACTCGATAAAGATGTCGTGAAGATTAATGCGCTTGAAGCATCCGTCCAAGGACTCACGGACGAGGAACTCAAGGCAAAAACGAGCGAGTTCAAACAACGACTTTCAGAAGGGGCGGTGCTGGATGATCTTGTTCATGAGGCTTTTGCGGTCGTTCGCGAAGCAGCGAAACGTACGCTCGGTCAACGGCATTATGATGTTCAGTTGATTGGGGGTCTTGTGATGCATCGCGGTCAGATTGCGGAGATGCGTACCGGTGAAGGAAAAACACTCACCGCAACTCTTGCGTTATATACCAATGCGCTTCGAGGACAGGGGTGTCATCTTGTGACCGTGAACGACTATTTGGCTCGACGTGACGCTGTATGGATGGGGCAAGTGTTTGATTTTCTTGGCATGAGTGTTAGTTGTATCCAACAAGATGGGGGGCTTATCTATGATCCCTCTTTTAGACACGAAGAAGGAAGCACAGAAGAAGCACGTGCAGATAAAGAGCGGGATCAAAAAGGAAGTTTTGCGGTTCGTGAAGATTATCTGCGTCCCTGTGATCGAAAAACAGCGTATGACGCAGACATTACGTACGGAACCAACAATCAGTTTGGATTCGATTATCTTCGTGACAACATGGCGCCGACTCTTGATCAATGTGTCATGCGTGAACTTCACTATGCGATCATTGATGAAATCGACTCTATTTTAATCGATGAAGCTCGAACGCCGTTGATTATCTCAGCTCCCGCAGAAAAATCGAATGACTTGTATGTGCGGTTTGCGCAGATCGCCACCACCCTTAAGGAGCAGGAGGATTTCAACATCGATGAGAAGATGCGCGCTTCCACGCTCACGGAAGCGGGGATTGAGAAGATCGAGCGAGCGTTGGGGATTGAAAATCTCTATGCGATCGATCAAGGCATCTATCAACGTTTTGCCGACACCGCCTTGCGTGCGCGTGCAAACTACCAGCGTGACGTGCATTACGTGGTGAAAGATGGAGAGGTGCTTATCGTTGATGAGTTTACGGGACGCCTCATGCAAGGACGTCGGTTTTCAGAAGGAATTCATCAGGCGATTGAGGCGAAAGAGGGCGTGGAGATCAAGAACGAGAGCCGAACCATGGCAACGATTACCTTCCAGAACTTGTTCCGCATGTACCACAAACTTTCAGGAATGACGGGAACAGCGGCAACCGAAGCCGAAGAGTTTGGAAAAATTTACAATCTCGAAGTGGTCGAGATTCCGACGAACAAACCTATTGCTCGCGTGGACGCTCAGGATCGCGTGTATAAGACCGAGGCTGGGAAATTCCTCGCCCTTGCTCGGGATGTAAAAGCCTATCAAGAGAAGGGTCAGCCAGTCTTAATTGGAACGGTGAGTGTTGATAAAAACGAGATTTTGTCCCAACTGTTTACCAAGTCTGGAATCCGTCACGAAGTGTTGAACGCGAAGAACCATACGCGAGAAGGAGAGATCATTGCGCAGGCTGGACGAAAGGGATCTGTGACGATTGCGACAAACATGGCAGGGCGAGGAGTTGACATTAAACTCGGGGGGAATCCTTCAACCAAGGAAGAGGAAACCGAAGTAGTTGCCTTCGGGGGATTGCATGTGATCGGAACAGAGCGTCATGACTCACGACGTATTGATAATCAGTTGCGAGGACGCTCAGGTCGACAAGGTGATCCTGGATACACGCAGTTCTATCTCTCTATGGAGGATGGTCTCATGCGTATTTTTGGTTCGGATCGAGCTAAGGGCATGATGGATCGTCTTGGCATTCCAGAGGATCAGGCGATTGAGGCAAAGATGATTTCAAGTTCTATTGAGAAGGCACAGACACGTGTGGAGGGACATCACTTTGATTCGCGTAAGCACTTGCTTGAATACGATGATGTGTTGAACAAGCATCGTGAGATTATTTACGCGCGTCGTCGTGAAGTGCTTGAGACTTTTGCTCATGAACCAGAGAAATTGCGAGATCGCATCCTTGATATTATTGAAGGAGAGGTTGAACAGATTGTGTTGTTCCATTCTTCGGAAATGGGTCCAGCCGGAAGTTGGGATGTGAAAGAGATTGTGGAATCGGTTCATACGATCGTCGCATTGAGTGACCAACAGAAAGCAGAACTTTCCCAGATTGGCCATGAGGCGACAAAAGACAAAGAAGAGCTTGCTCAAGGGCGCTCGGAGGTGATTGGAACGATCATGGATCTTATTCGAACACAGTATGATTCGTTGTATGACGTGTTTGAAGATAAGAAGAGTGTGTATGCGATTGAGCGCGGAGTTCTTTTGCGAGCGATCGACATGCTCTGGATTGATCATCTCGCATCCATGACCGCGTTGCGAACAGGGATTGGTCTTCAGGGATACGGTCAACGAGATCCTCTCGTCGAATATAAAAAGGAGGGGTACAACATTTTCCATCAGTTACTTGGGTCTATCAACACAGAAATTACGCAAACCTTCTTTAAGTACGCCAAGCACGCGGTAGACATGAAAGTCCAAGTAGAGCTTGGAAAATCTGTGTTCCAACGAGCGGGGGTGACACTTCAGGGAGCCAAGAAGACGAGTGACAATGGTCTCGAGAGAACGGTCTCAGAGGAACCAAAAGTCGGACGAAATGAACCCTGCCCTTGTGGATCAGGAAAGAAGTATAAGAAGTGTCATGGAGTGTGAGATGTTCGACCCAAGATCATATGACCATTACTTACGAAGAGTTTGAAAACGTTGATATTCGAGTTGGCCAAGTGTTATCGGTTGAGCCATTTCCTGAGGGACGATACTCGACACATATTCTTCAGATCGATTTCGGTCCTGTGATTGGAACAAAGAAATCACTCGCTAAGCTTGCTCCCAACTATGAGGGGCCAGAGTTGGTTGGGAAGCAGGTGATGGCGGTCGTGAACTTCGAACCTAAGCAGATCGGTCCGCACAAATCGGAAGTGCTTACACTGGGATGCACTGATGAGAACGACAACGTTATCCTTGTCATGCCAGAAAAAGAAATTCCCCTTGGAAGAAAGCTTCACTAGACCGCCTTCGGGCGGTTTTATGATAGAGTAATGGAACTATTAACACATTTTATGAATCTTATTTTAGGATCAAGTTCTCCGAGTCGAAAAGCGGTGTTAGAAGAGATGGGAATGGTGTTTTCGGTGATCTCACCGGATATTGATGAACGCGCCATTCGCCGAGATGACCCACGTGAGTTAGTGCGCGCTATCGCTCAAGCAAAAATGGATGCGGTGCTTGAGCAAGTGACCGGACAAGCGGTGATCATTTGCTCGGATCAGGTGATGGTGGTTGATGGAGAGGTTCGAGAAAAGCCGGCGAGCAAGGAAGAGGCATATGCGTTTATTGCGACCTATGCGTCGACTCCTCAGGTTGCTACGTCTGCGACGGTTGTCTGCAATACCGCAAACGGAAAGCGTGTCTATGCGATTGAAGAAGTAGCCGTTACTTTTGATCCGATTCCGCAGGAGAACATCGAAACATTTGTTGAGTCAGGCGAAGCGTTCCATTTTGCCGGAGGTCTCGCTGCTGATCATCCATTGTTTAGACCCTACGTGCATATTGATGGGGAATTGGAAGCCCTGATGGGTCTTCCGTTGAAGAAGACATTGGAAATGCTGGAAGAAGTTCAAGCCACCTAACTTCTGGCGTTTGTGATAGAATTTTTGAAGAACGATGTTGAATTTTGATGTATGAGCGAAGAACGACCACTTATTGAACGTATCCCTGAGGTTGCGAGAACGTATACGGAAGAACGAAGCAAACAACCTGGACTTGGGGAACTTGAGTTTGCAGGTTCTGGAGGGGAACATATTGTTTTTCGTGTGAAGCAAAAAGAAGGAAAGGAAGGAGCGTACCGAGACCTTCTAATAAAAGCGCAGATGCATTTTCTTCGCAGAGGGATTATCAGAGAGGCTCTTGCTCAACGTGACTATTTGAATCCCGACCCTGTAGACAGAATGATACAAGAGGAGAATCGGATAGAGGACGCGCGTCTTGACCGGGAGCACATGGAGGATGGTCTTGCGCGTGAACGAGCGTTCTTCCGGAAACTCGGACGGTTTTTTCCAAAAGAGACCATTTTAAGATCTCGAGGTGTGATTCGAGATGTTCCTGTTACTCCAGAGATTACTCGATTGGTTTTACAGGAGCTGGAATTGGAGGATTATGCTCCGAAAGAGCCTGTATTGATTCCAACCATTATTCGATATCAAAAACCTATACCCGAGATGGCGAAAAACGAAAAAGAAGACGGAGAGAATCCAGACTCGCATTCCCTGGGTTTCCGATATGTTGAACGGTTTAATATCGCTCCCGCCGATTATGCACGACTGAATCAAATGATACAGTCGGCTGAAGGGGAAATAGACTTTAAGCTCTTTTCTCGCTTCCTCCATGTAGGAACGGTTCGACTTATCGAAAAAGCGAAAACCGATCCAAAGCTTGCACGTGTATTTAAAGAGTTGATCCAAAAGATTATTGCATTTACGGACAAATCACATGAGATGTTAGATCTCGCAGGAGGGGGGAATGTCCGTATTTATAAAGATGAGACGGGAGAATGGAAATATGTATTCCTTGATCCTTATGCAAGGAATGAATGGACTGGGGCGCGAAAGGCGGTAGAGAGAGTGCGTGATTACCGAACGTGGGTTGATCGAAGAGAGGTGAGTGATTTGCTCAATGCCGTGAATTTCGAAAGGACCGTGAATGGTATTGCAAAAATTCTTGGAATCACGGATCGGATCGAGCTTAGTTCTGAACCTGAATTTATGGGAGATGAAACGTCACGGAATCTCTTGCGTCTCTTGCGTTCGAAAACCAATTGGCCTGATAAGTATGAATTTGATGATCCTTCTCCAACGGGTGAACCGACTCTTCGTTTAGATCCTTAGTCATTCTATGTCATCACTTTTACGACCAGTGGACCAGAAGGGGCTTCTGATGTGTTTCGTCCTCGCTGTTCTTCTTGGGTTTGGGATCCAGATGGTCTATCCCTTTCCTCTTCCGCTCGTTGCGATATTCGGGTTAAATGTATCTACCTATCTCGTGATGATGATCGACAAGATTCAGGCCGTGCAATCCGGTCGACGACTTTCAGAACGTTCGTTGTTTCTCATGACCGTATTAGGGGGTTCTGTTGGAATGGTGACCGCGATGTATACCCTTCGTCACAAAAGTCGAAAAACAGCATTTCAGTTGATTGTGTGGGTCATCGTTCTTCTTCAGTTAAGTATGCTCTATTATCTTTATTCGTCTTTATCTCCTTTATGAAGAAACAACTATCTCTTTCGCTGATCATTCTGTGCGTGTTAGGCCTTATCGGTCTTGCGGTCGTCTTTTGGCTTGTTGGAACCTATAACGAGTTTGTGACCCTTCGGACCAGTGCGGACAGCGGATGGGCCCAAGTCGAAACGCAGTATCAACGTCGTGCCGATCTGATTCCTCAATTGGTGGCAACGGTGGAAGGAGCGGCGGGATTCGAGAAAAGTCTTCTTGTCGAAGTGACAGAAGCTCGTACAAATTGGTTGAATACACAATCAAGTTCGACGGCGACACGTGAAGATCAAATTTCCGCATCAAATTCCTTTGACTCAGCGTTATCTCGATTGCTTGTGACCATGGAAGCGTACCCAGCTGTGACAGCAACCGAAAACTTTGTCGCGCTTCAATCTCAGCTTGAAGGAACAGAGAATCGTATTGCGGTCGCTCGAAAAGATTACAACGATCTCGTCCGTTTATATAACACCGCTATTCAGCTCATTCCTGGTCGTTTTGTTGCAGGCATGTTTGGATTTATTGCCTACCCATACTTTGAGTCTGCTGAGGGAACCGAAGTCGCGCCGATCGTTGAGTTTGAGTTCTAGACTATGAAACGCTATTTGGTCGCCGTGCTCCTTTTTCTTCCGTTGCAGGTTTTTGCGCTCAACGTTCCAGCCGCCCCTCAGGAGTATGTGTTAGATCAGGCGGAAATTTTATCTCCTGAATTTGAAACAGAGCTCATCCAAAAACTTACACAATTGGAAGAAGTGACCACAGCTGAAATTGGGGTTCTCACGATCAATACGCTTGAGGATGAAGATCTAGAGTCTTATGCAAATGAGGTATTTCGTACGTGGGGGATTGGACAAAACGAATCAGACAATGGCGTGTTGTTCCTTGTGGTGTATGAGGATCGAGTCGCACGGATTGAGGTAGGATATGGTCTTGAGGGGCGTATCACAGACGCAGACTCGATTGCCATTTTGAATGCCATTGCCATTCCGTACTTCAAAGAGGGAGACTATGAGATGGGGATTAATTTTTCCATTGATGAGCTCACGCGAGAAATTCAAGCAGAAGCTGATGAGTATGGGTTCGCACAACCCTTGGAGGAGGAAGAGGATTCCGTCTTCATTGCGAGTGTTGTTGTGGGATTTATCGTCTATTTCATGTTCGTTTTTATCTCTGCTATTTACGCCTCACTTAAGAGAGATCTTCGAACGCGAATCCAGAAATTTCCCATTCTTCCCATCCTTGCCTTTTTCTTGTTGTTGAGTGTTGGAAATGATTGGATTGCCTGGGTGATTAATGTGCCGTTCACCTTATTTCTCCATAAGATTCTTTCGGTCAGTACGTTTCCAAAAGGAAGAAAGCGGAGTGGGGGAGGTTGGTGGAGTTCGGGTGGGGGAAGTTCTTCTGGAGGAGGATTCGGTGGTGGAGGGGGATTTGGAGGAGGATCTTCCGGAGGAGGAGGGGCAAGCAGTTCTTGGTAAGAGAAAAACCACTGGAATCATCCAGTGGTTTTTAGAAAGAAAAAAACCCAGAAATGGGTTTAGAGGAGTGCGACTTGTCCGACGAGACCGTCGGAGATCGCGTGAATGACCTTGTCCTGTCCTTGGAGCTCATGCACGAGTTGGTCATGGAGCCCGTCAGGGACGGCGATGATTCCTCCGAGTGAGGTGACATCGCTTTGTTCGGGCATGAGGACGCGTGCGTTGATTCCACTATGGGTGGTACTGATGACGATCACTCGTCTCGTGATCTGGACCTTCACCCCGACCGTGAATGCCATCTCAAGCATCCAGGAGTCGAAGTCAGGGATTGGATCTTTGTGCCAGATAAGGATGTTTGAGGGACGGAATTCCCACCCCTCTCTCTCGATGGTGTCGGTGATACCTCCGGTTGATGCGTTGAACAACCAGGTGTATGACTCGGGGGTGGTACAGGTCGCGAGCCCACGATGGTCGAACGCTCGACTCACTGCAGGGGTCGTGATCATTGCCCCTGGAAGGGGTTCCAGGTTGATCCCGTGGGATCGGACTCGATCAGGGGAGGGTCGGATTTGGACAAGCCACCAGATTTCTGGAGCGTCTGGATGAACCACGATTTCGCACTGCACCCCGAAGGTGATACCGAATGCGTTAACGCGTTCCCAGAGTTCGCCAACGATCTCCTGAAGAGGAAGTCTTAGGCACGACCCTTCGAAGAGATGTCCCGTTGTGCGGTCCAGAAGATAGGTTCCGCTGATTGGGTCGATGATCTCGTGTCTGCCTTCGTGATCCCGTGTGGCGGACGTGAAGATTTGCTCTCCACAATCGCGTTTCCACTCTCTTCCCGTCGAGACCCGAGCAATCGGTTGTCCCAGGATCTGGCTGTAGGCGAGGTCGACGACGATCCCGATCCCTTCGACAAAATCCTGAAGGACGACTGGGTGTTGCCCACCGGAGACCTCGCTCGCATGGTGGAGTGCTCGCGTGAGATCCTTCACGGTCCTCGAGTGTTGTTCACCGCTCTGACCTGTGAGCCAGTCTTCCCGTCGAGTCGAGCTACGGACCTTGAGTTGACCCTCTCTGCTAGAGAGCCATTGAGTTGTGGCAGGGATTGGCTGGTGCCACGCATAGGTTCCAGGCAACGAGAGCCAGTCTGGGACGCGGAAGTGTTCCGATCCGTGCGTCAGAATCTCACACAGGGAAAGCCCGAGGGACTTTCCACCGCCCATACGAAGGTGTGCGATGAGATCTGCGGTGGTCGTGTGTGGAAAGAGCTCCCTCGGGAGCTGATCCAGCACTGTCGCTGGATGGCGTGGGTCATACACCCACCTGTCCGGGCTGAACAATGGCATGATTTCTCCCGTGGTTAGGGGCTATCAGATCATTTACAGAGAACTTCGTCAATGGTTGTCCACTTGCGATCAAGCCTTCAATCGCATACACTACCGCCGTTATATTTTTTCTCTATGCAAACCTGGAAATTAAAGAAAAAGATAAAAAAAGTTCAGCCAAGCACGTGGAAACCTCGATTTTTTGCTGTCGTAGCACTCATCGCAACCCTGGTCATGGGGTTCTATGGGTTTCCTGGTGTATGGAATCAGGGGGCGGAGTTTGTTCAAGCAAAGACAGGTTGGCTTCCACCAACGGTTTCTGAGGAGCCATTTAGACTCGGTCTTGACCTTCAAGGGGGGACACATCTCATTTACGAAGCAGACATGTCTCAGATTCCTGAGGAAGATCGTGTTGAGGCCCTTGAGGGCGTGCGTGATGTGATTGAGCGTAGAGTCAATGCATTTGGTGTGTCTGAGCCGGTTGTGCAGACAACTACCACCGGAGGAACCTATCGCATCATTATTGAACTCGCAGGAGTGTTGGATGTGTCTGATGCCATTGATCTGATTGGAGAAACGCCTGTTCTTGAATTTAAGGAGCCTGGACAGGAGCTTGAAGAAGATCCAACAGAAGAAGAGCTCGCTCTTCTTGAGACACGCAATATAGAAGAACGCGCCATTGCAAATACGGTGTTGAGCCGTGCCCTTGCGGGAGAGGATTTCGATGCGCTTGTTTCTGAGTTTAGTATCGAGAAAGATAAGGATGTCTCAAAGGGAATTTTTGAGAACATTACGGCGGATTCCTACTTCTTTGATTACTTCGTTTTGATTCAGCAACGGGGACTCTATCCAGGACAGGTGAACGGGAACTTATTGGAGAATGATGATGGAGTCAGTGTTTTCAAATACTTGAGTGCCGGAGAACAAACAGAAATGCTTCTATCGCACATCCTCATTTGTTTTGAGGGCACGACTGGATGTACAAGTGGTATTTCAGAAATTGAGGCATCCATTCAGATTAATGAGGTAAAAGAGCAGGTCACGGCAGAAAACTTCGCAGAACTTGCTCAGCAATATTCAACAGACCCATCTGTTCTTTCCAATAGCGGGGAGCTTGGATGGTCTACCGCTGACCGCTACGTGGCATCGTTTGGACTTGCTGCTGGTGGATTGGAGGTGGGAGAGATTTCGAGTCCGGTCCTCACAGAGTTTGGATATCATTTGATCTATAAGAGCGATCAACGGACCGCCCCTGCGTACACCATTCAGAGGATTCTCATGCCACTGAGTGATATTTATGACATCGTTCCAGCCCCATCCCCATGGATCAATACAGAATTATCTGGAAAGTATCTTGAGCGAGCAGGTGTTGAGTTCGATCAAAACACCGGTGGGGCCTATGTGGCATTGACGTTCAATACAGAAGGGGGAGAGTTATTTGCGCAACTCACGGAAGAACATGTGGGCGAGCCGATCGCTATCTTCCTGGATGGAGAAGCGATTTCAACGCCGGTAGTTCAACAAGCCATTTACGGCGGACGAGCGGTCATCACCGGAGATTTTACCGTGGAAGAAGCGAAACTCTTGGCGCAACGCTTGAATGCAGGAGCTCTTCCTGTGCCTGTGGACCTTCTTTCTCAACAAACCGTTGGACCAACACTTGGATCAGTTTCGCTTGAGAAGAGTATTGTTGCAGCCCTTTTTGGGTTCTTGCTTGTCGGTCTTTATATGGTGGCCTTCTACCGGCTTCCTGGTCTTGTTGCGATGATCGCGTTAATCCTCTTTGCGTTCCTGAACTTGGCCGCGTATCGCCTGTTCGGTGTGACGATCACGTTGGCTGGGATTGCGGGTCTCGTCCTTTCCCTTGGAATTGCGGTTGATGCAAACGTGCTCATTATTGAACGGTTCAAGGAAGAGTATGCCTCTGGCCGGGATTTTATCTCTGCGGTTGATGAGGCATTTAAGCGGGCATGGACGGCCATTCGTGATGGAAACATTACGACGCTGATTGCTGCTGGAGTTCTGTATTGGTTCAGTTCTAGCTTTATTCGAGGGTTTGCTCTTACACTGTCGATCGGTGTGATTCTCAGCATGTTCACGGCCATCACCGTCTCACGTGTCTATCTGAAGTCGCTGTTGTTCTGGAAGGGGATGCGCAAACCAATCCTTTTTGGTGTTAAACGATCATAGTATGAAGATCAATATTATTGCTAATCGAAATACGTGGTTTGTCCTTTCAGGAGTTTTGGTGCTCTCGAGCATTCTCGCTGTGGCATTCATTGGATTACGCTTCGGAATTGATTTCACTGGAGGAAGTCTTTTGGAGGTTGAAGTGCAACAACCTGTTCAAGCCGAGGAAGTTCGGGTGTCCATGGCAGACGTGGGCTACACAAACTTGAGCATTCAAGCCAGTGGTGAACAAGGTCTCATTATTCGCACAGAAGATCTTACAGAAGAAGAACACCAAACACTTCTTACCGCTCTTGAAGGACAGATTGGGGAAGTGGAGGAACTTCGTTTTGACTCGATCGGGCCGGTTGTTGGGGAAGAGCTTCGACGAACGGCTACAACGGGGATTGTTGTGACGCTTCTCTTAATCGGGTTGTATATTGCTTGGGCATTCCGAAAAGTGACAGAGCCTGTTGCCTCGTGGAAATATGGATTCTTAACGATTTTTGCGGCGTTTCATGACGTCGTTATTACCGTGGGAGCCTTTTCCGTTCTCGGATATGTTTATGGATGGGAGATCGGAACCGCGTTTGTGGCTGCTATTTTGACGATTCTCGGGTACTCCATTAACGATACCGTGGTGGTCTTTGATCGAACACGAGAAAACTTGTTGAAGCGTGTGGGGGATACGTTTGAAGAAACGGTTGAGGTCAGTATTGAACAAACGATCACGCGATCTATAAACACAAGTTTGACAACCATTCTTGCATTACTCGCCATCTTCCTTTTTGGGGGAGACAGTACACGTCCGTTTGCCTGTGCCCTTATGATCGGAATCGGTGTGGGAACCTACTCATCTATTTTTCTTGCGAGCCCACTCTTAGTAGCTTGGGAATTGCGAAAGAAAAAGTAACGAGGAGGGGGTGAATAAAAGACTGGGTGAGAACCCAGTTTTTTGCTACAATGGGTTTATCTTTATGCTACCTTTGCTTGCCATCCCCATCGTAAGCCAAGCAACTGAGACGGTTTCAGGTAACGTCTCGTTCTTTGCTCAACCGATTGATCTCATTCTTTTTGATCTGCTCATTTGGTTTGGGTGGATTCCAATTGCGCTTACGCTCGGATGGGGGTTTCGAGAAATGTGGTTAAACTACCGTCGTGGAATTTTTGTTGGGAAATTGAAATTCACGATTCTCGCAATTGATGTTCCAAGCATGACAGAACAGACGCCAAAAGCGTTGGAGAATCTCTTTGCTTCTTTGTATGCAGCGAAGTCGACCATTACCTGGAAGGAGCATTGGATTTACGGAAAGCTTCACCCGGTATTCTCATTCGAGATTGTTTCTACGGAAGGGTATATTCAGTTTTTGGTTCGAACCCAGACGCGATTTCGAGATGTGGTTGAAGCAGGAATTTATGCGCATTACCCTGAAGCTGAAATTTCAGAGGTGGAAGATTATGCGAATAAGTTTCCAAACGAGTTTCCAAACGACACACACGAAATGTGGGGAGCAGAGGTGACTCTTGATAAAAACCAGATGTTTCCTATTCGGACATATGTTGATTTTGAGGATCGAATGACTCAGGAAATTAAAGATCCGTTGGGACTTACGCTTGAACAGCTCGCTAAAATGCGTGCAGGAGAACATTTCTGGATTCAGTTTTTGGTCCAACCATCAAGTAATGACTGGCAAAAGAAAAGCGTTGATTATGTTCGGAAGGTGTATGGAGATGAGGATAAGCCGAAACAGAGTGCGTTTCTTGGAACACTCAATTCAACGGTTTCTTGGCCTGCAGGATTGTTAGAGCATGCAACGGGAATCGATTTAAGCAACCTTCTTGGAACAAACGTTCCTGCAGGAGAAGATGATCCATGGAAAGCGTTTAAGATTACGTTGCCACAAAAAGATGAAGCTGAAGCCATTCTCACAAAAGCAACAAAGGTGGGTCATGGAGTGAAGGTCCGTGTGTTATATGTTGCGCAGAAGAATGCGTTTGTAAAAGTAGAACGAACGGCCATTGTGAAAGGAGTGTTTAGTGCATATTCCCATTTGAACTTCAATAAGTTTACGCTCTATATTCCTCAGGTTCCGAAGGATGATTATTTCTGGATGCGCTGGGTGTATACAAAAAAACAACATCGGCTCATGAGTGCGTATCAGAATCGAAGTTGGGGGGTTGGAGCAACTCCTGTGTTTTTGAATGTGGAAGAACTTGCGACGCTGTGGCACTTCCCAACGATTACGATGAAGGCTCCACTTGTGAAAAAGAGCGAATCCAAACGTGCCGAACCACCGACAGGCTTGCCGATTACCTTTTTGGAAGAGACATTGTCCGGTATGGGGCGTGCGAGAGAAGAAGCGGCTCAGGGAATGCCGATCGATCAAGGGATTCACGATCTAGACGATGGGTTATTTGTGCCTCCAGGGATTGCGTTTGCGCCTCTTTCTGATGAGCAACAGGTAAAATCGCTTCCACGCATTCATTCTCCGATTAAACAACATGTTTCAACGATTGAAGATGAGCGAGAAAGGTACGTCGAAGAAGAACAAGAGCTATCTCCGCACGAAGACATAGATCCGCTCCAGGGATTAGTGGAACCATCTATTTCAGAAGGACGTTCCGAAGAGGATTCAGAGAGCGTCCCTCCAAATTTACCTATCTAGATATTCACATGTCATATAATCATGATCACGAGAACGAAGTAAATTACTTCGCGAAAACAAACTTCCGAAATCAGATGACGAAGTTTGGAATCAAAACGGACGACCGACGCCGTCACATGTATGTGATTGGAAAGACAGGTATGGGAAAGAGTGTTCTGCTTGAAAATCTTACGCTGTCTGATATCTACGCAGGGCATGGGTGTTGTTATGTGGATCCACATGGAGACACCGCTGAAAAATTGATCGATTTCATCCCAAGTTGGCGGTTAAATGATGTGGTGTATTTCAACCCGGCTGACCTTGAATATCCGGTTGGATTCAATATTCTCGAGGCGGTAGATGAGCGCCATAAGCATCTTGTGGCATCGGGAATGATGGCGGTCTTCGCAAAAATTTGGGAGAACATGTGGTCTAGTCGAATGGAGTACATTCTCAACAATACGTTGTTGGCCCTTTTGGATAACCAGGGTCAGACCATGCTTGGAATTAATCGCATGATGTCGGATGCAGAATATCGAAAGCGGATGGTGGGAAATGTGAAGGATCCTGTGGTGAAACAGTTTTGGGTGACAGAGTTTGCAAGTTGGACAGAAAAGTATGCGACCGAAGCAACGGCGGCCATTCAAAATAAGATCGGTCAGTTCTTGTCTGCAGGAGTGATTCGAAATATCGTGGCGCAGGTGAAATCAACGATCAATATCCGTGAGATCATGGATACCGAAAAGATTTTCATTATTAACCTTTCAAAAGGTCGTATTGGAGAGGATAATTCGCGGTTGTTGGGTGGATTGGTCATTACGAAAATTCAACTTGCTGCCATGGAACGTGTGGATATTCCTGAAGATCAGCGATTGGATTTTTACCTCTACGTCGACGAATTTCAAAACTTTGCGGTTGAGTCATTTGCCAGTATTTTGTCTGAGGCACGAAAGTATCGTCTGTGTTTGACTATGGCGCACCAGTATATTGCCCAGCTCACAGAGCCGGTACGTGATGCCGTATTTGGAAACGTAGGAACCATGATTACGTTTCGTGTAGGTTCACCGGACGCCATGTTTATGGAGGCAGAGTTCATGCCACGATTTACCCCAGAGGACATTATCAACCTGCCAAAATATAATATCTACATCAAGCTGTTGATCGATGGGGTGACAAGCCAACCATTTTCGGCCATCACTCTTCCTCCTATTGCGCAGATCACAAATTCAGCACAAAAAGTCATTAAGATCTCTCGAGAACGGTATGCTCAACCACGTTCTGCGATTGAAGACAAGATTCTTGTTTGGAGTGGGATGGCGAATGCGGATGTGGATGAGATGATGAAGGTCGCGGAACAAAAGAAACAGGCAAGCACGCAAGCATCAGGCGGAAAACCAAGGTTTGAATATAACTGTACGCGATGTAACACGGAAGTGGTTCTTCCTGTGGAACTGGATCGATCTCGGCCTATCTATTGTGATGATTGTATTACGATTGTTCGAGAGGAACGTAAAGGGAAAAAGGGGAAAACATCAGATCGGAGTGGAGCAAGTCGTGCTGAAACGAAACAGGTTGAGAAATCACCGAGCCCGTCAGAAGGAGCAAGCATCGAACGACTTCCTGATGAACCTTCCATTAGTCTTGGTTCGTTAGTGAAACCGGAAAGGGAGACAAGGGAAGAAGTTCGTGTCGAACCAGCGGTTGAGGGAGAGCCGACCGTTATTGTTGAGCGCATTCTGGACCCAGAGCCGATTCCTGTACCAGTCAAACAAGAACGGAAGGAACCTGTTCCTGTTCCGTCAGTCACAACAGAGAAACAAAAAGATTCGTACGAATATACCTGCTCTGATTGCGCCACGCTGTTTAGTGCTGGAGTAAAGCTTGATCCATCAAGACCCCTATTTTGTCAGAACTGTCTTGAGAAGATTCGAGCAAAGAGAAGAGGGGAGACACGTCCAGATCCCTCGGGTCCGTCTCAGACATCATCGGATCCAACGAAACGCAAGCGCAAACGGAAACGAAAATCACCTGATGCTTCAAGAGGGGTTACGTCTGCGCAAACAGGAACAACAGCCCCGGCCAGGACGACACCAGAACCATCTGTTGGATCACAACGCCCTATAGTCTCGAAATCACCCTCTGATCGCCCAGCACCAGTCGTGACCCCAAAACAACCGGTTAGGGAATCAGCTCCAGCACCGCAGGAGTCAAAACCCACAACGCAATCAGGAAGTTTAAAGACAGGGCAAACCATTCGTTTTGAGTAAACTATGACTATTTTTCAAGCGGTCATTTTGGGATTGGTTCAAGGGATTACCGAGTTTCTTCCCATTTCAAGTTCAGGCTTTTTGATTTTGATTCCCGAATTTTTCGGTTGGCAGGTGCAAAGTCTTGCGTTTGATGCCTTTCTTCACATTGCGTCCCTTTTGGCCATTGTTGTGGCTCTGTGGCCAGAGGTGAAGGCGATGAGTCTCGCGCTTCTTGTTCCAGCAAAGGATCACGCATCGGTTGCTTGGCGTAAACTTGCGGTCTGGATCGTTCTTGCGACCATTCCTGTCATGGCGATCGGCTATCTTGTGCAGAATATTCTTGAGGTTGAATTTCGTTCTGCGACCGTTGTTGCGTGGTCGTTTATTGTGTGGGGAGTTGTTTTGTATCTTGTTGACCGATACGCCAAAACAAAAAAGGATCGACCACAAGATGTTGGGTTAAAGCGTGCGATTATGATTGGTCTTGCTCAAGTCATCGCACTTATCCCTGGAACCTCACGTTCAGGAATAACCATCACCGCGGGGCTTGCAACGGGACTTTCTCGTGAGACCGCTGCTCGGTTTTCGTTTTTATTAGCCATTCCAACTATTGCTGCCGCAGGCTTTTTGAAACTCGGGAGTGTGGCACGTGGAGAACAGGTGATCGAGGCGATGCCACTCCTTGTGGGGTTCATGGTTGCGATGATCAGTGCTTACCTCACCGTGAGATTTCTTCTTGTTTTTCTGAAGCGTTATAGTTTTGCGGAGTTATCGGTGTTTCGGATAGTTGTCGGTATGGCGATCCTCCTGCTAAGCTAGGGATCTATGAGCTCCTACGAACTTCGAGACCCCATTCATAAACGAATTTCATTTGATGCCTTTGAACGGAAGATCATTGATCATCCGTTTTTTCAGAGATTACGCTTTATTTCTCAACTAGGGTTCATCCAATCGTATGTCTATCCAGGAGCCCTCCATGATCGTTTTACGCATGCCCTTGGGGCGATGCATGTGGCGGGAAGATTGTTTGGTCGCATAACGAGTAGTTCGAATATTTTTCGAGAACGTTTGAGTTCAGATGAGCTTAACGAACTTCGTACACGTGTTCGGCTTGCGGGACTTCTTCATGATATTGGGCACGGACCCTTTTCTCATGCGTCAGAAATTGTCTTTCCAAAACTCGAGACCCTTCCGATCAATTGGACGTGGTGGCGAGGAACTCCAGAGAATCGTCAGGCTGTGCATGAGGATTACAGTGTTCTTTTGATTCAAACGCTCGCAAAGGAAGGGATCCTCTCAGAAGAGATGGCACAAGATATTTGTTCGCTGGTTCATGCAGATGCCAAGCCCTCCGCGTGGCTAAACGCACGGAGCGAAAAAGTTCCAAGTCTACAAAAAGTTTTGAAAGGGCTGGTGTCTGGAGAAGTGGATTGCGATCGAATGGATTACCTTCTTCGCGATAGCTATTACTGTGGGGTGGCGTATGGGCAGTATGATATCGACTGGCTTATTTCAAGTATGGGAGTTGAGGAGCGTGAGGATGAGCTTGTATTCACAATTTCTGAGAACGGAGTTCGTGCCTTTGAAGATTTGCTTCTTGCGCGATATCACATGATCGATCAAGTGTATTGCCATAAGACAAAAGCAGGCTTCACACACTATCTTGAGCAAGCCATTATCCAAAAGGAAATCAATCTGGTTATTCCAACGGACCCCTATGCCTATACGGCCCTTCATGATGGGGCGGTCATTGAGCAATTGTTTGAGGCTTCACGAAACGATCAACATTACTGGTCGGTCCATCTCATGCGACGTCTTACAGCAAGACGTCTCTTGCGCCTCCATGACATGGTTGTAGAAGAGGATCAAAAGACGCTTGAGGAGCTAAAGCAGTTATGTGATGCGAACGGGGTTCGGTGGTTTACCCACACGATTCAAAAAGAACTAACGCATTTAGGAGAAGGTCCAGAGAAAGCGCAAAAGATCTATGTAAAGAAGAAAACCATTCATGGGCATACGCTTGTTCCGATCTTTCAGTATTCTGATCTGTTGCAGAAATATAACGAAAAACTCCAGTTCACAGATTTTTTTATCTTACGTGAGGATGTTGGCAAATTTGAGGATATCAGGTAGGTTCGATCTCTGTGAACAAGCAAAAAGTCTTACTCGGAATGTCAGGAGGGGTGGACTCAAGTGTGTCTGCCATTCTTTTGATTGAGCAGGGGTATGAGGTCATTGGGGCATTTATGAAGAATTGGTCAGGATCCGTTTGCGGACCTCGATCAACCGATGAGGAACAGGTCGGAGAGGAATTTAAAGAGTGTGGATGGAAGGAAGAACGTCGAGATGCGGCACGTGTGGCAGCAAAGCTGGGAATCCCGTTTGTCACATTTGATTTTGAAGAAGAATATCGACGGGATGTTGTGGAAAGTATGTTTCGCGAATTTGAGGCAGGACGAACACCGAACCCAGATGTGATGTGCAATAAGTACATTAAGTTTGATCGATTCATGAAAGAAGCAGATCGATTGAAATGTGACTTCGTGGCAACCGGCCATTACGCACGTTCAATCGACGGGATGCTGTACACCGGTCTAGATACCAACAAGGACCAGAGCTATTTTCTTTGGGCCATGAACCCTGAGGTTGTTTCACGTGTGCTCTTCCCGATCGGAGAGATGGAGAAGTCTGAGGTCAGAAAGAAGGCCAAAGAACACGGGTTAGAGGTCGCAGACAAAAAGGATTCAACAGGAATCTGTTTTGTGGGAGAAGTTGATATGCGCACCTTTTTGCAGGAACGTCTCCCAAAAAATCCTGGAAACGTGGTGACTGTTGATGGAGAGGTTATTGGGACCCATGAGGGTCTTGCGTTCTACACGTTTGGTCAGCGCCAAGGACTCGGGATTGGGGGAGGGACGCCTTATTATGTCGTTGAGAAACGTGTGGAGACAAATGAGCTCGTCGTTTCAAGTAATTATCATCCCGCACTATTCAAAAAAAGCCTTACGGCTTCTCAGTTGAACTGGTTTGAAAAACCAACGGCTCCGTACGCGTGTCTTGCTCGCATCCGCTATCGACAAACCTCTCAGGAATGCACCATTACGTCACTTTCTGATGATCAAATCGAGGTGACATTTCATGAGCCTCAGCGCGCGGTCACTCCAGGACAGTCGATTGTTTTGTATGCTGGAGAGAAAGTGTTAGGTGGGGGGATTATTGAGTAATCAAGTCTGGAAAGATTTCGGTCCATTGATAGAAATCTGTTGCATCTCCAGCGAGGAGGTTTACTTGAATCGTCTCGACGGTGACAGGATCTGTTTCGTGGATGGACAGGGCTTCAGGAGTAAGAAGGCTCTCTCCAGTGGAATCGATGGTTGTCTGGATGTATCCCGTTAGGGGGATGATGTGGATCGTCTCGAGAAAGTCATAGTTGATAAAGGATGCTGAGTCTTGGTAAACCCGATGATGTGTATGGTTTGTCTTGATCGTTACAGGCGTATGCGAGTCGGCGACGACAACGATTCGTCCTTTTGTGAATCGAAGTTCAAGTTCGCTTTCGTATGTTCTTGCTAACTCGATGCGTGTTCGAGGTGCCATATAGATCTGTGTGTCACTTCCAATATAAAAGGAAAGGTATTCATCAGAAGTCGTGATGGATTGTCCTCGTTCGAGGAGTGCGTCGATGTGATACAGGCTTTCACCATGAACGGCCGTAATTCGAGTGGGGAGGGGAGTTTCAATCGAAAAAAAACGCTGGGCAACAAGCAAGCCAAGAATCGCTACGAACAGGACGGCTGTGAGAATCTTTTGGAGCATGATAAGATTCTAGCAGGTATTAAGGATTTAATCCTACTTTATTACTTATCATCTCACGTTATGCTGTTTTTTTACTACGGAGAAGAATGTCCGCACTGTCATGATATGATGCCTCTTGTTGATACACTCATACAGGAAGGGATAGAGATTACAAAGCTCGAGACGTGGCATAATGAAGAACATGCCAAGCAACTTGAAGGAGTCGATAAGGGCAGATGTGGAGGGGTTCCGTATTTTTACAACTCAAAAAATGATCAGTTTATCTGTGGTTCAGCTCCAGAGGAACGGGTTCGTGCGTGGGCACAAGGAAAAGAATTAACAGAAGAATAAACAATCAATATGTTTCACCATTCGAGATGGATGTTCGTAACAGGATTTCTCGCCTTCGTTTTTATAGGCTCAGGATGTGTTACGACTCCTGTCTCGATCATGAGTCCAGAGGAAGCGGCGAACTCACTTACGCTTGCGAATGGGTCACATGTGATGGTGAGACCAACGGTGTTGGGAGTCGGAGGGACGCTTGTTGGGTGGTTTGGAGGAGAGGAAGAAGTGCGAGACGTGATGATTGTCGAGTGGGTTTCAGGAGAACGAGTTGCTCTCTCCTGGACGATTGCAACCGATGTTGAGACAGAGGCCTCAAAGCAAGAAAAAGCCGAGTATGATGCACTCTATGCTCAATCTCCTGTTGGATTGGAGATTCCAGAACCTCCTGAACCGACCTATGAACAAGAAATCGTTGAAGGAACTCTTTCAAGCCACGTATTAGCGAGTGCGGATACGCTCATGCTTCCATCGGCTTGGCCCATTGGAGAGGGTGGGGTGGTTGAGTCATCGCTCATCTGGTTGGCACGTAATCATTTCGATGAGCTTGTTAACACGCGATCAACCACGGTGAGTCTCGGGTTGTTTGATGAATCACTCATGAAGGTCGAAGCCGTTACAGATGAGGTTGAGTCGTTTATGGATTCAGTTTCATCATTCATCACCCCATTTCTCCCTTCTTCCTCTGAAGAATCTGGAGAAGAAGAAACAGGCGTGACGGAAGAAACAGCTTTAGAAAGTAATTCTCTTTCTCGGCTTGAAGCGAATCCAAAATGGGGTGACTATACGTTGTTGGTTGATGGGGTGAAAACCACCGTTCAGGTGGTAGAAGCGAAGAATGCTTTTGCGAGCTATAAAATTTTAGCTAATCCAGAAAATCCAATCATTCTCAAAATTCAACTCACGCCGTTGTCACAAGGGAATCTTGAACTTCTAAGTAGGGATGGGATTGTTCAGGGATTTGGCGGGTATGAGATTACACAGATTAATCAAAAAACGAGCGAGTAGCTCGTTTTTTCTTAGGGCCTTTTCGTCATCTTATTCGAATCGGTTCATCCAATAGGCATCTACTTCCACCGTGAGGTCGAGAAACACCTTTGTTCCCATCACCGCTTCAAGTTCTTTTCTGGTGGATTGTCCAATCTCACGAATGCCTCGGCCACCCTTACCAATAATCATGCTCTTATAACGTTCTTCGGTGGTAAAGATGGTTCCCGCAACATACATCATCCCGTTTTCCCGCTCTTCGACTTCCGTCACTTCGACATGTGTGGTGTAGGGAAGCTCCTGGCGCAAGCGTAGAAACAACTTTTCACGGATCAATTCCGCCAACCATGTCTTGTTGGGCATGTTTGTGAGTTGATGTTCAGGGTAGTAATACACACCTTCTGGAAGAAACTCATAAAATTTGTCAATGAGTGTGTGAACATGGGTTCCTCTGAGAGCGGATACTTCAATGGTCGCTGTATAGTTTTCTGAGAGATCGCGGTAAAAGTCGATAAACGGTTTGTGTTCGAGATCGATTTTGTTAATGACGAGAACCTTCGGCTTATCAATGGATTCAATCATACGCATGACCTCTCGTTCCTCTTGGCCAATTTCTCGCGTTGGATCGACAATGTAGGCAATAACATCCACATCCTCAAGCGATGCGCGCACGGAATCTGCAAGACGTTTTGAGAGCATGTCCTTTGCACCTTTTAGAATTCCAGGAGTATCAACAAACACCATCTGACCTTTGTCACGTGTCACGATCCCTTGAATGGGAAGTCGTGTGGTTTGAGGCTTTGGGGTCGTGATGGCGATTTTTGAACCTACGATGGAGTTCATTAATGTTGATTTCCCAACATTTGAACGACCAATCATGACGACGAATCCAGATTTAGGCATACGATTATTTGCGAGTAAGTTTAGAAACGAGTTCAACATGTGGGGTGTGGGGGAACATATCGATCGCTCGCATGTTGTCTACGTGATAGATTCTCTGTAATTGTACCATCTCTCGGGCAAAGTTTTTGAAGTTACAGGAGACGTACACGATCTCTTTTGGAGGAGTGGCAAGGATGTCCGCAAGTGCCTTATCATGCATCCCACTTCGAGGAGGATCAAGGATGACAACATCCGCACGAAATTGTTTCCAATCAAAATCTTCTGTTTTCGCATCGTGAAATGCGACATCGACCTGATTGAGGGTTGCGTTGATACGAGCATCCGCAATGGCCTCCTCCACCATTTCAATCCCGATCGTTTTTTGTGCTTGACCGGCCAAGGCAATGGAAAAGAATCCAGAGCCACAATAGAGATCAAGAAGGGTTTTTCCTTTCAGATCGCCACAGAATTCGTCTACGGTATCTAGAAGCAGTTCAGCGCCATGGGAGTTGGTCTGAAAGAAGGCGTTTGGGCTAATACGAAATGTTGATCCTCTGATTATTTCTTGGATGTATCCTGGCCCTGAGATGGTTTCAAGAATATCTCCGTAACTGACATCGGTGATGGTCGTATTTTGTGACCAGATGAGTGTTGTTGCGCCTGTCACGGTGGCAAGGGATTGGAGAGCTGTACGGACGAAGAGCGTTTCTTCTTCCGTTGCAGGAGTTGAAGTGACGATATTGATCAGTGTTTCGCCAGAGCGTGTGGCTCGAATAACGGCGTAGCGTAAAAGTCCTGTATGCGCTTTTCGATCGTAGAAGCTGAGACCTGCTGTTTTTGTCCAGCTTCGCACGTGGGTAAAAAGCCTTTCAATGGAAGCATCTGCCAGGAAACAGGTGTGACCATCAATAACCTTCCACCACTTTCCTTTTTCACGCATACCAACCCGTCCTTCGAAATCAATCACGAAATCCATTCGGTTTCGATAATGTTCTGTGACCGGAGATGGTAGAATGGTTTGGCACGTCAAATCGAGATCTTTTAAGGCAAAAGAACCGTTGATATCAGAGAGTTTCTGATTCAATTGTTTTTGATAGGGGATATGGGACCAAGAACAGGATCCACATACCTCTTTGTGAGGACACAACATAGACATAACGGTGGAAGACTACGCTCTTTCCTCATTTATTTCAAGGTATGATCGTGATTGCACACAATATACGCTCGCTTCATAACGTCGGATCGATTTTCCGGTCCTGCGACGTCTTTGCGATTGAAAAGCTTTATTTAACCGGATTTAGCGGGACTCCTCCTCGAAAAGAAATTGCAAAGGTCTCCCTTGGCTCTGAACACCGTGTGCCATGGGAGTACACAGAAGATGTGCGAAACGTTCTCACAGAATTAACGAAGAAGGGGTATGTCATTGTGGCATTAGAGAACAGGAAGGGGAGTGTTTCAATCGATTCGTTCCACACAGATCGTCCAATCGCCCTTATCCTGGGAAATGAAGTCGATGGAATCGAACAAGAGATTTTAGACGCCTGCGATGCGTACATCGAAATAGACATGCCTGGAAAAAAACAATCATTAAACGTCTCGGTCGCTACGGGGATCGCGCTGTTTGCTTTGACAAGAAAGGCACGCTAAAATAGGTGCGATGTTGACTATCATTATTCCGACAAAAAACGAAGAAGAGTCTCTCCCTCGACTTCTTGCATCGATCCATAGGCAGACACTACAACCTGTCGAAATTATTGTTTCAGATGCGCAGTCGTCAGATGCCACACGTGATCTTGCTCGTTCGTTTAATGCGAGGGTCGTAGAGGGTGGACTTATTTCCTTTGGGCGAAATGCAGGGGCACGTGAGGCTTCTACAGAATTCCTATTATTCCTTGATGCAGATGTGGAGCTTCGTGATCCTGAATTTTTAGAGAAAGCGGTTGGAGAGATGTTGGAAAAGAAATTGGACTTAGCGACGTGTGACGTGTTTCCACTTTCTGATCAGTTCATCGATCATTTTTTACATAAGGCGTACAACACCTATGCACGGGCATGGGGTTCGGTTTATCCGCACGCTCCTGGATTTTGTATGCTCGTGCGTCGAAGCCTTCATGAGTCTATTGGAGGATTTGATGAAACAGTGTTGTTTTGTGAGGATCATGATTATGCAAGACGTGCTTCAGAGGCCGGGACTTTTGGATTTTTACGTTCAACAAAAATTCCCGTATCGATTCGACGCCTAGATCGTGACGGGCGGATGAATATTGCGATCAAGTACCTCTTAGCAGAGTTACACCTCGCCTTTTTGGGTCCCATCCGACATAACAAGTTTCGGTATACGTTTGGTCACGCAAAAACAAAGGATAAAAAACAAACGTAAATCTATGGGGGCAATCATTCTTGAATCAAAAGGACTCAACTGGCATCACATTGGTCATGTCACAGATGTAGATCTTGAAGAACTTCAAGGACGTTTTAAATTTCATCATCTTGATTACGAGGACATTCGTGCAGAGACCCCAATTTCAAAGATGGATCCATACAAACACTACATCTTCTTTGTGTTTCATATCCCGATGATCGATTCAGAGACGGGGTACTTATTTGGAGAGGAACTGTACGTCTTTTTGAGTACAGAAGGGCTTGTGACGATTACACATACCCCCATTCCAGCTCTCGAGGCTTTTGCAGAACGCATGGAGAAAAGTGCGAAATTTCGTTCATCGATTTTAGGACACGGGACAGCCTTTTGTCTTCATAAGATTCTGGCAGAAGTATTTCGTGATTCTGTATCTCTGGTCTCGAACCTTACCCTAGAAGTGCGTCGTCTCGAACAAGCCATTGAAAAACGACACGATAAGAAAATCACCGTTGATTTGGGCCATGCGCGAAGAAACATTTTGTTTCTTCGTCATGTGATTGATCCTCAACGAACAATTCTTTCCAGTCTCATGAACATGAAGCGTAGCTTTATTTCAGACGACATGACACTGTATTTTGATGATGTTCAAGATATTTTGGATACGATCTGGATGGCAGCAGACAATCTTAAATTGATTGTTGATGGACTTTTTGACGTGAATGAAGCCCTTTTGTCACATCGCACGAATGAGGTTGTGACGTTGCTTACCGTTGTTTCAGCATCCCTTATGGTTCCAACCTTGATCGCAGGATTCTATGGAATGAATGTTCCATGGCTTCCCTATGCTTCAGACGCAAAGATCGTAGGTCTGTTCTACGTGTTTGGGCTTGTTGGGATGGCTTTGGTGGTTCTTGTTATTCTCAGACGTTCTCGAAGTTGATATGACGATTCCTATCGTAGTACAGCATCGACACGTGCATGTATCTGAGGCTGATGCACTGATCCTTTTTCAATCGACGGATCTCGAGACAAGTACGGTGATTGATCAAAGAAATCAATTTGTTGCTAAACAAACGGTTTCGATTCATGGTCCATCTGGGACGTTTGAAAAAGTGTGTGTCATAGGCCCTGTGCGAAGTCATACCCAAGTTGAACTTTCTTCAAGTGACGCCTTTGCGATTGGGGTCAATGCCCCTTTGCGCATTTCAGGGGATCTTGATCGTTCTGCATCCGTGATCCTTAAGACTGACTTTGGCGAGGTTCGTGCAAAAGCGAGTACCATCATTCCGATTCGTCATCTTCACCTTTCTCCTCAGATGGCAAAGGAGCTCAACATTTCTCATCATGATGTGATCTCACTTCGTGTGAAGGATCGCGAGCAGATGATGTTCGATCATGTGGTGGTGCGTGTTCATCCTACTTTTATTCCGGCGTTTCACCTCACAAAAGATGAGGCAGCGCCACAGTGGATCCAAACTGGTGACTCCGTTATTTTATGAAACGATTCCTTTTCATTATCGCTCTCGCTTTTTTCCCTTATCCCGCTCATGCCACAGCGGATCTTGCGATCGGTCAGACAGATATCTTTTTTTCACACGATCCATTGGTCGCCGGTGACCAGGTTCGAATTTATGCAACCGTCAATAACGTTGGAGATGAAGATGTTTCCGGATACGTTTCGTTCTATCAGGGAGCAACGCTTCTTGATGACCCGGTGGTCATATCACTTCTCAAGGATGGAAATCCTGAAGAGGTTTATGTTGATTTTATTGTTCCATCCAGTAAGTTTAATATCCTCGCCATGATTCGAGGGACGGATCCGACGGATGTTAATATGGCGAACGATTCCGCCGTGACACAAATTCTCTATCCGATCATAGATGATGATCGAGATGGAGTTGCGAATGATGAGGATAATTGTATTTCTGTTTCAAATGCTTCTCAACTTGATACAGATGGGGACGGCCAAGGGGATGCGTGTGATCCTGATGATGATAATGATGGGATTTCTGATGAGGTAGAAGCAGAATTGCACACAAGTCCTACAACGGTGGATTCAGACGGAGATGGAGTTGATGATTCAGACGATGCCTATCCAAATGATCCGCAGAGGACGGAGATTGAAGTGACGACGGAAGATTCACCGGAGCAGGCGAAAGCCGAAGTCCCAAGCACGGACGCGTTTAAAAGGATTGTTGAGGAGGTCGCAAAATCAATCAAAGAAAGTTCATCCGAGCCAGAACGTGTAGAGGCAAATGTTCCTGAAGAAAAAGAAGCCCTTGTCTTAGAGGAAATCCATATCTCACCAAATGCGATTTTCAGATACGGGCAGGATGATTGGAATACATTCACGTTTGATGTTCTCTCCGTACTAGATACGTCCATGGTTTATGTGTGGGATTTTGGAGATGGTGTGACTTCTTCAAAGTCGTCTGTTCAGCACACCTACAATTCTTCTGGTGCGTATACGGTAACATTGACTATGACCGATGGGGCAGGAATCGTCTCAAATGAAACAACGACTGTTTTCGTCCCATTCTTTCACCTAGAGAATACGATCATTCTCGTTTCACTCGCCCTTCTTGTGGTGCTGTTACTGGTTGGGATTGGGTTCTTTGTTGCCCTCGGAAAGAAAAAGAGACAATAGATGCATGTTGAGATTTATCCAAAAAGAATCAAAGACGATTATAGGCGCCGCAACGATTGTGGGCGTCCTTTCGTTTATGAGTCGGATCGTCGGGTTTATCCGAGATCGTATTCTGGCAGGGGCGTTTGGGGCGGGGGATACGCTCGATGTCTATTATGCGGCATTTAAGATTCCGGATTTATTGTTTAGCTTGATTGTTGTTGGAGCTTTATCGGCCAGTTTTATTCCGATCTTTCTTTCCCATTACAATCATCCTTTAGGAAAAGAGAAGGCGTGGGCGTTTGCCAATAACACGGTGCATTTGATCGGTGGAATCGTCGTAGTCAGCTCGATATTGCTTATCTTATTTTCTGGGCCACTTTCCGAAGTTGTTGCTCCTGGGTTTCAAGAGTTCAAGCAAGTTCGCGTTGCATCATTCATGCGTGTCATGTTTTTAGGTCAGGTGTTCCTTGCGATCTCGATGATTTATGGATCTGTTTTGCAGAGTCTAAAAAAGTTTTTCCTCTACGCCCTGGCTCCGATTTTTTATAATGTAGGAATTATCATAGGAGCTTTCTGGTTGGTTGATTTCATGGGGCCAGTCGGTCTCGCCTGGGGGGTTGTGTTAGGAGCCTTCATTCACTTACTCGTCCAGATTGTAGGATTGAAAGATACGGAATATCGGTATCGATTTGTTTTTGATCTTCGCTCGAAGGATGTGGTGAAAATGGCCAAGTTGATGGGTCCTCGAACGATAGGAATTGCGGTTAATCAGCTCATGTTTATCTTGTTGACCGTGATTGCCTCAACGTTTGTGGCTGGAAGTCTTACCGTATTTCAGTTTGCGTATAATATTGAGTTTTTCCCCGTTGGTATTATTGGAGTTTCCTTTGCTATTGCCGTTTTCCCAACGCTTTCTGAACTCGCAGATAAAAAGAATTTTGAGGAATTTATCCGAGTTATTGCTGGGACGACACGACAGCTTTTGTACCTGTTAGTTCCCATGACGCTCCTTTTTCTTATCATGCGGGCTCAAATCGTTCGGGTGGTCGTTGGCGCTGGAGCTTTTGATTGGGTGGCAACCATCGCGACGGCGGACACACTCGCGTTCTTTGCCCTAACGTTCATTCCACAATCGCTCGTGTTTCTCTTAGCAAGAGCCTTCTATGCGCTTCACGATACAATTACCCCACTTGTGGTTGCGGTGGTTTCTGCATTAATAGGAGTTCTGAGTGCGTTTCTATTGAAAGATGCTTTTGGTGTGATAGCACTCGCTATGGCGTATTCTGTTGCCTCGACAATCAATGCGCTCCTTCTTTGGATCACACTCAGACAACGTATGGGGACTCTAAATGAATCTACGATTCTTCCAGTCGTATTTAAAATCGCTATTTCAGGAATGCTTTCTGGTTTTGTGATGCAGTTGTTAAAACCGGTTGTCGTATCGTTCCTGTCGCTCGAAAGTTTTATGGGAGTATTTCTTCAAGGGTTTTTGGCTGGAGGTGCCGGCTTGCTCGTCTATGTGTTTATGGGTTGGATGTTGCGTATAGAGGAACAATCGAAGTTCTTTGCAGGCTTTAAACGCAGTACCATGCGTCAGTCTTCTCCTCAGGAAGTCATACCCGATAATTAATTGGACGTGATATCAACCCTTTTGTAGAATGCGTACTGCTATGACGATACACGAAATTCGAACGAAATACCTGAAATTCTTTGAGGAGCGTGGGCATGTTGTGATTCCATCTGCCTCGCTTCTTCCTGAGAATGATCCAACAACACTTTTTACCGGATCTGGAATGCAACCAATGGTTCCGTATCTCCTTGGTGAAGCACATCCACAAGGTGTGAGACTTGCCGATTCACAGAAGTGCTTTCGCTCTCAGGATATTGAGGAGGTTGGAGATAATCGACACACGACATTTTTTGAGATGCTTGGAAATTGGTCGCTTGGAGATTACTTCAAGGAGGAACAAATTCCATGGATGTTTGAGTTTTTGACTCAAACGATTGGATTAGATCCACAAAATTTATACGTGACTGTATTCCGAGGGAATGCACAGATTTCAAAAGACGAAGAAGCTGTAGGAATTTGGAAAAAGGTTTTTTCCGATGTGGGAATAGAGGCATTGGATGTGGATTTTTCTGAGCGTGACGGGATGCAGGGCGGACGAATCTTTTACTACGATGAGACAAAGAATTGGTGGTCTCGTTCCGGAACTCCAGACAAGATGCCTGTGGGAGAGCCTGGTGGTCCTGATTCGGAGATGTTTTGGGATTTTGGAATGGATTTAGGTATACATGAACGTTCTGAGTTCAAAGACCTTCCTTGTCATGTAAATTGTGACTGTGGGAGATTTTTAGAGATCGGGAATAATGTTTTCATGGAGTATAAGAAGACAGAAGATGGTTTTGAACGGCTTCCGCAGAAAAATGTTGATTTTGGAGGAGGACTTATCCGTATCGCTGCTGCGCTCAATGGGAATCCAGATATTTTTGCGGTCGATGCGTTTCAAACGGCAAAAGAGGCTCTTGAGAGCCTCTCATCCGCATCCTATGAATCAAGTCCTGAGATTACCCGTTCGATGCGAGTGATTCTTGATCATGTGTGTGCGGCCACGTTTCTCATTGGAGATGATGTCTTCCCTTCGAATAAGGATCAAGGATATTTTGTTCGTCGTTTAATTCGGCGTGCCGTCCGATTTGGAAAAAAACTCGGGATCGATACGGCCTTTGTTTCTGAGATAGGGAGTTTATATATAAGGGAGTACCAGAAGGATTATGTTCATTTGAAGCAAAAAGAAGATCGAATTCTCGAAGAGCTCGCACGCGAGGAGGAGAAGTTCTCAAAAACGCTTCTAAAAGGAGAACGTGAATTTGAAAAGATGTTCTCACAAAAAGGAAAGATTTCTGGAGAAGATGCGTTTATTCTTTACTCAACGTATGGATTTCCTATAGAGCTGAGTGAAGAAATGGCAGAAGAACAAGGTCAGCATGTTGATCGAACGATCTTCATGGAAGAGTTTCGAAAGCATCAAGACCTCTCTCGGTCTGGTTCTACACAAAAGTTTGCTGGTGGTCTTGCGGATCATTCTGATGCGACCGTAAAACTTCATACCGCAACCCATATGCTTCATCAGGCTCTTCGCACTGTACTAGGGGAGCATGTAGAGCAGAAAGGTTCAAACATCACCTCAGATCGCTTGCGTTTTGATTTTTCACACGCTGAGAAGATGACGCAGGAACAAATTCAAGCTGTTGAAGATCTTGTGAATCAGCAAATTGAAAAGGATTTATTAGTGCATTTTGAAATGCTTTCGCTTGAACAAGCAAAAGAACGAGGGGCAATCGGGTTATTTGAGGATAAATATTCAGAGCTCGGAGATCAGATCAAAGTGTATTTTATTGGGGATGAAGCAACGGGTGGTTCTTATAGCAAAGAAGTTTGTGGTGGTCCGCATGTAGAGCATACCGGTATTTTGGGTCACTTTAAGATTTCAAAAGAAGAATCAGCATCAAGTGGGGTTAGAAGAATTAAAGCGGTTTTGGAATAAATTTGGCTAAACTAAAAGGAATTTCGTCCTTTTATTTATCCACGGAGAGATTCTTGACAACAAAGGCTCGCATCAGTACAATACCGGCGCCTTAAATCTCCACTATTTCTTGCCGATTCTGGCAATTGATGCTAGAATTCTGTCGTTATTTCACTATGGCAAAGACGACAAAAGATTTCATTGAGATGCGGGGCTCGGTAGAAGAGCTTCTACCTGCCGCAAAGTTCAAAATAAAACTAGAAAACGGACAGATCATCACAGGTCACTTGTCTGGAAAAATGCGAAAGTTTCGTATCAGAATTCTTCCAGGCGATGACGTGAAGGTTGAGATCAGTCCATACGACCTTACAAAGGGTCGTGTCGTTTATCGATTTTAGCAAACGTCATCGATCGTTTCGATGACGTTTATGATTATGAAAGTACGATCATCAGCAAAGAAAATTTGTCGCGATTGCAAAGTTCTTCGACGCGAAGGCCGTGTCGTTGTTATTTGTAAAAATCCACGTCATAAACAACGACAAGGGTAAAACATATGGCACGTATTGCAGGAGTCAACATTCCAATGGATAAACACATCGTCATTGCTTTGACCTATGTTTTTGGTGTCGGTCTGACCACATCAAAAAAGGTTCTCAAAGAAGCCGGTATTGATGAAACGATTCGGACAAAGGATCTTTCAGATGATCAAGTAAACAGTCTACGAACAATCCTTGAGAAAAATTATCGACTCGAAGGGGATTTGCGTAGAGATAAAACATCCAGCATTAAGCGCTTAAAGGAAATTTCTTCTTATCGTGGGTCTCGACATACAAAAGGGTTGCCATCTCGAGGTCAACGAACTAAATCCAATTCACGAACGGTTCGTGGAAATGTCCGTAAAACAACTGGTAGTGGACGTCGAACTCTTACAAAGACCTAAACTTTATGGCTGTTCAGAGCAACTCAAAATCACGTGCAAAGAAAAAAGTCGCCCGACAAGTGTCACAGGGCTGTGCTTATATTCAGTCAACGTATAACAATACGATTGTGACCCTTACGGACTTGAATGGAAATGCACTTGGATGGTCAAGCGCAGGAAACTGTGGATTTAAAGGACCAAAGAAGTCTACTCCCTATGCAGCAAGTATTGTCGTAAAGAATGCTGCTGAACGGGTAAAAGATACAGGTTTGAAAGAACTTAACGTCTTTGTAAAAGGAGTCGGATCAGGTCGTGACTCTGCAATCCGTGCGCTTAACGCAAATGGATTTCAGGTTCTTGCTATTAAGGACATCACTCCTCTTCCACATAACGGCTGTCGTCAACCTAAACCACGTCGCGTCTAGAATATGGCAACGAAGCGAACTCCCATTGTAAAACTCTCTCGCCGATTAGGCATTACTTTAGGTAAGGAAAAGTACGTTAAACGACGTCCATATCCACCTGGTGTACATGGTCCGAAACAGGCTCGTCGTCGTCCACGACTCTCTTCTTTTGGTGAACAATTAAAAGAAAAGCAGAAAGCGAAGGCGATTTACGGGGTGATGGAGAAGCAATTTGCTGGATATTTCGAGAAAGCAACACGAAGAGAAGGCAATACAGCTGAAAACCTCGTTCAACTTCTTGAAACCAGACTTGATAACGTGATTTACCGACTCGGTTGGGCAAGAACTCGCCGACAGTCTCGTCAGATGGTTAGTCATGGATTTATTCAGGTAAATGGTGCGCGTGTTGATATTCCATCCTTTATTGTGTCCGTAGGTGATGTGATTACCGTGAAGGCTTCAAAGGTTGAAAAGGGTATTATCAAAGTAATCCCTGAGGCTATGAATCTGGGAACTCTCCCAAGCTGGATTTCACGAGATGAGAAGACCATGACTGGAAAGATTACAGCGATCCCAGAAGGCGAGGATCTCAAACAAGGTTTTGATCCAACATTCATCGTTGAGTTTTACTCTCGATAATCATCATTTTTAAATCTTTCCAGTATGGAGAACATTCTTCTTCCATCACGTATTCAATACGAGGACGGTGAACGCGCAAATGAGGGCGTTCTTACCATTGACCCTTGTTTTTATGGATACGGGACAACCTTAGGAAACGCGTTACGACGTGTCCTTTTATCAACGCTTCCGGGAGCTGCTGTCACAGCTGTCAAAATTAAGGGAGTTAACCACGAGTTTCAGGCGGTAAAGGGAGTGAAGGAAGATGCTCTCGAGATGATCCTTAATATCAAGTCCCTTCGTCTTAAATGTTTTTCCGACGAACCAGTAAAGCTTACGTTGAGTGTTTCCGGATCAAAGGTTGTTACCGCTGGAGATATTGCCCCAAATGCGGATGTTGAAATCATCAATACAGACCTCGTTCTCGCAACAATTACAGAGGATAGTGCTTCATTAGAGATGGAGCTCACAGTTCGAAGAGGGCGTGGATATACAACAAGTGAGGATCGAGCGAATGAAGAAAATCGAGATCTCGGAACGATTTCAATCGATGCGCTGTTCTCTCCTGTACGAAATGTAGGCTACCGAGTTGAGAATACACGTGTTGGTGAAATTACCAACTACGACCGGTTGATCATGAATATAGAGACAGACGGAACAATTACTCCAAAGGAAGCAGTTGAGGAGTCTGCAAAGATTCTTATTGACTACTTCTCAATTTTGACAAATAATCAGGCATCATCTTTACCTGCTGAATCATTTGAAGAAGCTGGGACGGCTGAAATTTCGGAGGAATAGAATTATATGCGTCATCGAAAGAAAGAGACAAAATTGGGAAGAGAGAAGGCTCCTCGAGAAGCCTTGCTTAGAAATCTTGCCGCAAGTGTCATTTTGCATGAAAAGGTAACCACCACCCAAGCGAAAGCAAAGGCGGTCAAGCCTCTCGTGGAAAAGGCTATCACTTCTGGAAAAACACAGACACTTGCTTCTCGACGAAAGCTTCTTAGTTTTTTCTACACCGATCATCCTGTCAACAAAATTTTCGATGTTCTCGCTGTACGTTACGAGAATCGTCCAGGTGGATATACAAGAATCATCAACATCGGACCTCGTAAGAACGATGGGGCTGATATGGTTCAGATTGAACTTGTCTAGTTTATGAATGTTATGTCACGAGAAATTCACACACTTGATGCGGAAGGAAAAGCTCCTGGTCGTCTCGCCACAGAGATTGCAAGACTTTTGATTGGAAAGCACAAGTCTACCTACACTCCTCACATTGATGATGGAGATCATGTTCAGGTTCTCAATGCAAGCAAAATGGTTGTCACGGGAAAGAAAATGGATCAAAAAGTTTATTATCACCACACAGAATACGCGCAAGGGTTGCGTGAGAAAAAAATGAGTAAGGTTTGGAATGAAGATCCTGGTGAAGTTCTTCGACGAGCGGTATCTCGTATGCTTCCAAAGAACAAGCACCGCAACGAGCGTCTAAAGCGTCTTGTCGTAACGAACTAGCTGATATGAGTACCAACGAAATCAAATATATTGAAGCCATCGGACGACGAAAGCAAGCCGTTGCTCGTGTTCGTCTACATAATGGTGGATCTGGATCTATCAAGATTTTTGAGCGCGAGTTAGAAGAATACTTGCCAATCGAAATCATGCAACAGGCGGTAAAGGCTCCGCTTCGTGAAACAGGGATGGATAACGTTTTCGATATTACCGTGCATGTGACAGGAGGTGGAATCCACGGACAGGCTGATGCTATCCGGTTGGGAATCACTCGAGCGCTCATGGAGTTCAATCCAGAATTTCGAGCAACACTCAAGAAAGCCGGATTCGTGACTCGTGATCCACGAGTGAAGGAGCGAAAAAAGCCAGGAAAGAAGTCAGCTCGACGTTCAGGACAGTGGTCAAAGCGATAAACAATCAATTCAATTTTCAAAGCCAGGGATTACTCCCTGGCTTTGACTTTGTTTCCTATTTATGCTTAAATTTTGCGCGAAGGAGGTGAACACATGACTCAACCCCCCGTTCACATCGCAAGGGTCTCGCTTCGACCTCAGGTCGAGGCATCCAGTGGGCGAAAGGAGATCAAGTACGATCTCGATCTCGCCCGCAGGCTCGGAATCGGAACGGTCCGACTGGAGCCCGGAGGGCTCCTCGTTCCCGCCACGCTGAGTGTCCGCCTGACGGTCACGAAGCAGGAGATCACCCCCGGCATCATCACCGACCGCTGGGAATTCCTGGTCAGCCCGGCCACGGAGACGACCCTCAGGCGTCTCTTCGCCAAGAGGATAAACCGAACCATGATGGGTGCGCTCGATGTGCCCGCCCCGAAGTTCGTTCCGAGTGCGGAGGGAGGCCTCGACGTTCGCTACGACGCGAGCGGTCGGCTCAAGAAGGGTTGCCAAGCTCTCTCAGTCCTCGCTCCTCCTCGCGAGGGAACCTTCGTCGAGATGATGGGTGTTGTCACCAAGGAAGGCGTTCGTGGAGTGCTTCCCACCCGGGGAAGTTCTACGTCCCGACTTCACCACGAATGGGACATGTGGAAGGCCAAGAACTGGCCATTCGCCAAGATCAAGCACTACCTGCATGAGCATGGATACTCCTCAGATCCCACCATGCCCACCGAACCCATCCCCGAGGTGGATCCGTGGGAATCGGGCGGAGATCACTGGGATCAGCTGATCACGATCGTCGACACGTACTTCGGCGAGCTCCTGCACAGCCTCTGGAAGGCGACGTACGCACAGGACGCCTTCGTCTCTGGTCAGCTCAGGGACTTCGGCTACGACCTCGATCGGGTAGGGCACACCAACCTCGGTCTGGATCCGCTCCAGAATCTGATGGCGGGTCTGCGGGAAGGTGGTGGAGAAGGTCTCACCATGATGGCCGCTCCGGATCTCGTCGACCTCAAGCCCGTCGATCTGGCAGAACTCGCTCGGCGAGGACATCACACGAAGTCCCCGATCGTCGAGATTGAGGACCCCGAGGAGTTCGAAGACGAGTAGCACGCTCCCAACTCCAACATCAACGCTCCGCCATCAGACTGGCGGATTTTCTTTTTCTTTTCGCGAAAATCCATTACAATAGTCCTGTGTGACTGATCGAGTAGCGAAAAATACCCTCTATTTAACCGCCGCCTCTGTTGGACAAAAGTTAATCGCTTTTGTCTACTTTTTGTTCCTCGCCAGAATCATGGCGCCAGACGCAACGGGACAATATTTCTTGGCGATTTCGATCACAGTCATTTTCTCTGTGGTTGCGGATTTTGGGATCACCTCAGTGGTTATTCGTGAAGTAGCTAAAAATAAGAATCGAGCAGGAGAGCTCGTTTCTTACGCTCTTGGATTGAAATTCCCTTTGATCGTCCTCGCCATTCTTGGAGCGATCGTATCTGGATACATTCTTCAATATGATCCAGAGATTCAATTCCTCATTTGGTTGGCTTGTGCGGTCTTGTTGCTAGATGCGTTTCAGGTCTTTCTCTATGGAGTCCTCAGGGGTTTTCAAGCCCTTCAATATGAGGCCGTTGGAGTGTTTGTGAGTATGGGGATGACCGCATTGATTGGGGGTCTTGTCCTTTGGCTGTATCCTTCGCTTCCGCTTCTCATTATGGCATTGATGGGAGGAAGCTTTATCAATGTCTGCGTGGCAGGGGTACAAGTCGCAAAACGACTTGGATGGCGCGTTTTTTTGCCGACGTGGTCCAAGTCGCAAACGCTTTGGTTTCTAAAAACCGCTTTTCCCTTTGCCCTCGCCGCAATCTTTGTCAAAGTCTACTCCTATGTTGATTCCATCTTTATCTCTAAGATGCTCGATCTCACAGCGGTCGGACTCTATGCTATTGCGTATAAGTTTACCTATGCCTTTCAGTTTCTTCCTCTCGCATTCATTGCCGCTTTATACCCAGGGATGAGTGCCGTGGTAGGGAAGGATGAGTCAGCCTTGGTGCGCATATTGATGCGTTCGATGTGGTATATGGCGATCCTTTCTGCACCGATCGTTTTTGGTATTTATGCCATTGCTCCTGATGCGGTTCTTTTAGCGGGAGAGGATTATCTTGAGGCAGGGGTTGTCTTGCAGATGCTTATATTTGTCCTTATCCCAATTTTTCTCGATTTTCCTATTGGTGCTCTGTTAAATGCTTCTGGGCGACAATCGACAAAGACAGCCATTATGGGTTTGACTATGGTGATAAATATTGTGTTCAACGCTGTGTTGATTCCTCACATAGCAATCCTTGGAGCGGTGTATGCGGCACTTGTAAGCTTTATCTTCATGTTCCTTGCGGGTCTCTATTTTGTCCGTTCTGTGCTTCCGAGCTTTTCCCTTAGAGTACTTCTTAAAACGATTCTCCCCATTTACATGAGTGGGTTGCTGATGCTTGCTGTGGTAATTGGATTGAAACCCGTGGTTGGATGGGTAGTGGTGATTCCTATCGGTGGACTCGTCTATCTTGGAGCGCTCGTTTTGACTAAATCTTTGAAGATGTCGGATCTTACGTACGTTCGCAATATATGAATGGAAAAAAGATTCTCCTTGTGACTCCAGATTTCCCACCCAAAGAGGGAGGGGTAGCTCGCTATTTGAAGGCCGTTGCAAATCATCTACAAGATCGAATTGAGGTACTTACAGACCCGAATCCTCTATGGAACACGTTTGATCCCACGGCGGGCTATCCCATTTATCGTGCACCGCTCCTGAGTACATGGATGTGGCCACGCTGGCTGAAGACGGTTCAGTATCTCTGGAAGTATCGTGCGCGTTACGACATGATCTTAACGAGCCATGTGCTTCCCATAGGATCAGCCGCCTGGATCGCAAAAATGTTCACACGCGTTCCTTATGTGGTGTTTGTCCATGGGATGGATGTGCGTTTGGCACAGTCTTCTGCGAGGAAATTAAATCTCAGTCGTAAGGTGTTGAACGGGGCTCATCTTGTTGTTGCGAATTCTCAGGCATTGGCACGAGAAGTTGCCCAAATCTATGGGGTAAAAGAGGTTTTGGTTGTGTACCCCTGTGTGAATGAGATTGTTGCGCCTGTTCAGGAAAAGACAGATGTAGAGACGTTTCAGCTTCTTACGGTCAGTCGTCTTGTAGAGCGAAAGGGGCACGCGCATGTGTTAAATGCACTTGCGCATCTCAAGGGAACAGGGGAGCTTCGTGCTTTCACGTATCACATCGTTGGGACCGGTCCGATGGAAGAGACGCTCAGGTCGATGGTGGAGACGCTTGGAATTGGTGAACAGGTGATCTTTCATGGTGCTGTGACAGATCAGGAGCGGACAACTTTGTATGCGCAGTCCGATGTCTTCGTAGAACCTGTCTCAAAAGACCCTATTGATAAAGAAGGGTTTGGACTCGTATTCATTGAAGCTGGTCAGCAGGGACTCCCGTCTATTAGTACATCGATCGAAGGGGTTGATGAGGCGGTTATTCATGGGGAGACCGGAATTCTATTGCAGAACGATTCGGAGCAAGAACTTGCGAACGCGATTCTGGCTCTCTATCGTGACACGGAACTGCGAACGGCATTTTCTCAGCAGGCGCGTGAACACGCGAAGCAATTCCTATGCCAAACACAGATGAGTAAACTCGATCCGTATCTATGAATCGAATATCTGTCATCATTCCCACCTATCAGCATGCAAAGACACTACCTCGTGTCCTTGATTCGGTTAAGGCTCAGAGTCGATTACCAAACGAGATTATAGTCGTGGATGATGGGTCAACGGATCGAACAAAAGAAGTGCTCAAGCCTTACATGCCTGATATCACCTATCTCTATCAAGCAAACCAAGGAGCTCCCATGGCTCGAAATGCTGGGTTCGCAGAATCGACCGGGGACCTCGTTATCTTTTGGGATGCGGATGTGGTGGGGGAGTCGTGTATGCTTGAGTCTCTCGAGAGGGCATTGAACGGGCATCCTGATGCGTCTTGGGCGTATGCATCGTTTTTCTGGGGGAAGACCTTGTTTCAAGGAAAGACATTTGATCCAAAGGCCTTGCGAATCAATAACTACATCCATACGTCATCGCTTATTCGTCGAGGAGACTTTCCTGGCTTTGATCCAGCTCTTAAACGCTTTCAGGATTGGGACCTCTGGCTCACGATGTCTGAGCAAGGGAAGAAGGGGATATTTGTCGATGAACGACTGTATCGCATTCTTGTGGAGACTGGGCGCCCCGCACTCTCAACCTGGATGCCGAAGATGATGTACAACATTCCCTGGAACCGTCTCGGGTGGATGCCCAAACGCATGAAAGATTATCAGGCATCACGCGCCGTGATCGTAACCAAACATCACCTATGATCTCTACCGTTACCGTCAACTATAAAACCATGGACTACACGCTTAAGATGCTGGAGTCCTTGTTCGCCTATCATACTAAAGAAGAAATTGAGGTGTTTGTCGTGGAGAACGGGTCAGGGGATTCAACGGATGAACTTGTGCGTCGCTTCCCTCAGGTTCATCTGATTATAAGCAAGGAGAATCTTGGATTTGCCGGTGGGTGTAATCTTGCCATCAAGAACGCAACCGGTGATTACGTGGTTTTAGTGAATCCAGACATTCTTTTTGAAGATAACGCGCTCGATCAGATTGAAGCAAAGATGATTACACATGTTGAGGTCGGAATCGGAGGAATTTCCTTACAGAATATGGATGGGTCTCAACAAGACTGTGTCTGGTCTTTCCCCAAACCTTGCGATCAGATTCTCCTTCTTCTCAAGCTGAACCATCCATTTCCAAATCTCCCCCCGCTGAAGCGCTGGCTTATGCGTGATTTTGACTACACGCAGTCCGCCGACGTAGATCAAGTGATGGGCGCATTCTTCTGTATCCGACGTGAGGTGTTGGATGAGATTGGGCTTCTCGATGACGGATTTTTCATGTGGTATGAGGAGGTTGATTATTGCCAGCGGGCGAAGGATGCTGGTTGGCGTGTGCGCTATTTTTCAGATATTCATACAAAGCACAAAAAAGGAGCGAGTTTTGACCGTGTGGCGACGATCAAGAAGCAAGCCATGCTTCGTCGAAGCATTCGTCGATACATGTTTAAGCACTATGGGGTGTGGGGTGGTATGATCTTTCTCCTCGGCGAACCGATCTTCTGGTGTATGAGCGTCGTGACTTCCATTATTAAACCTCGGTAACGGTATGTCTCAGTTTTTCTCTCATACATTTTGGCGTGCCCTTCTCGTGATCGGAGGGTTGTATGTCCTCGGACTGATAGGATACCTTTCCTCATTTTCAGGAATGATCTTGGGGATTATTGCTCTTGCAAGCGTTTACCTTTCGTACAAACACCCCGACAAAGCACTTTATCTTGTCTTCATTGAACTCTTTAGTAATCCGCACGGAGTCCTTGTGCAAACAGATGTCTCTGGATTTACCGTGTCGTTACGGATGGCCATCTTTGCTGGGGTCATGACAGGGTGGGGGATTGGGTGGCTCACAAAACGCTATAAGCCAGTGCTGAAAGACGGCCGAGCACAAATCTTTGTGTTTCTCGTACTCGCCGCTTTTGTTGGACTCATCATTGGGGTTCTGTCTCGAGATCCTTCAGCGGTATTTTCTGATGGGAATGCGTATCTCTATTTATTGTATCTGCTTCCGATTCTCAGTATTTCTTGGACGCACACGCATCGTCATGAGCTTCTTCAGATTCTTACGGCGGGGGCGCTTTGGGTCGCGGGATTGTCTTTTGTTCTCCTATTTATTTTCTCCCATTTTGGGGAGGGAATCCTGCAGGTGACGTATTACTTCTTTCGCGATCTCCGTGTGGCTGAGATTACGGCACTTGATGGAGGAGCCTATCGAATTTTTCTTCAGTCGCAGGTATTCACGATTTTGTTTGGGTGGATTCTCTTGGCAATGACAGGTGTCGCGCAGAAAAAGGGATGGATCATCGGTCTTGGAGCTGTTGTTTTTGCGGTTGTTCTCCTCGCGCTTTCCAGAAGTTTTTGGGTAGGACTCTTCATTGCTGTTGTGTTCCTTCTTGTCCTCTTGTATCGATCCGTAAAACCTTCATTCAAGACGGTGGTTCGTTTTACGGGATTTGGGTTTCTCACCGTTGCTTTGAGTATTTTTCTTCTTGTTTCCATCGCGCTGTTTCCATTCCCAGGAAAAGGATTGACAGGTGCTTCTCTGATGCACTCCCTAAAAGATCGGACAACCGATTCACAAGATGTAGGAATCTCGAGTCGATGGAATCTTTTGACTCCTATGTTGAACGAGATTTTTGAAAGTCCGCTTCTGGGCCACGGGTTCGGGAAGTCTGTGACGTTTGAGACAGATGATCCTCGGGCTCGTGAGATTAACCCCGATGGAATGTGGACGACGGTGTCGATGGAATGGGGCTGGCTTGAGCTGTGGCTGAAGATGGGGGTTCTTGGACCCATTGGATTCTTATTCGCCGGCTACGAGCTTACACGGCGTCTTTGGGCGTATACCTGGACCCAACAAGCCTGGCTTGGCCATGCGCTGGTGACAGGGATTGTCTTCCTCTTCGCGACACATTTTTTCTCCCCGTACTTAAATCATCCAATCGGGCTCGGGTACCTCCTCTTTTTAATCCCATTCCTTCCATTAAAAAAACAGCACGTTTCAAGCAGTACTGTTTTTATTGAAGAGATTTTCTCGGCAAAGCAACCCGTGGGGGTGATGGCGTCACGTGAGTCTTAGATCAGCACCGCTCCGTGGATATCGCCATATCCTTGAATGAATGCATCGGCATTCATTTTTGGTTTGCCTTCCAGCTGGAGGGTAAGGATTTCGAGTGTGCCATCCTTGCAATCCACAAAGAGCCTTCCGTCTTTGATCACGACCGTTCCTTCAGGAAGATCTGCGTTGAAATCAGCTGGTTGAAGAGCAAGAAGCTTTATGCGCAGACACACACCTTTTTTTCGCTCCCAATAAGTCCAGGTGCCTGGCCATGGACGGTACGCCCGAGACTTTTGTTCGATGACAGCGAGTGTTTCCGACCAGTTCACATGCCCATCCTCTTTAGTGAGGAGGTGGGTGAGGGTCGCCTTTGATTCGTCTTGAGGAAGCGGGACAATTTCCTGGGCAAGATAGCGTTTAAGGGTTGAGGAAAGAAGTGTGGGTCCGATGAGATGAACTTTTTCGACGAGGGACTCATAGGTTTCGTCTGCATCAAGATCGATGTGTTCTATGGCAAGAAGGGGTCCCGTGTCCATCCCTTCATCTAAGAGCATGACGGCCACACCTGTTGATGCATCACCCTCTGCAATAGCCCACTGCATGGGGGAAGGTCCACGGTGTCGAGGCAGGAGAGATGGGTGTACGTTGATACATCCGCTCGTAGGGAGATCGAGGATGTCTTTTGGGATGAGTTTTCCGTACGCGACGACGACGAAAAAATCGGCATTGAGCGCTTGGAGCTTTTCCTGAATATGTCGATCTGCTTTCAAAGACGCTGGCTGGAACACCGGAATAAGCGCGTCGTACGCAAGAAGCTTTATCGGTGATGCGGTGATTTCTTCTCCTCGACCAGCGGGTTTATCGGGTTGTGTGACAACGGCCACGACATCGATGTCTGGATCCAAAATAAGTTCACGTAAAAACGGAACAGAAAACTGTGGGGTACCGAAAAAAACAACCTTCATAATCTACATTTTTGGATGACGGGTGTACGTGTCGACTTTGTCAATGAACAGGATTCCATCGAGGTGATCAATCTCATGCTGAAAAACAACCGAACCCAGACCTGAAACCTTCAGAGTGATCCTGTCTCCTTCTCGATTGAGCGCTCGAACTTTGACCGCTTTGTGACGTGTGACGAATCCCCAGATTCCAGGAATAGAAAGACAGCCTTCTTCGATAAAATGTCCTTTGCGCAAGGAGCGTCCCACAATTTTTGGATTGATGTACGCCTGAGCTCCCATGCCGTCATCGACAATAATGATGCGCTTGTGTACACCGATCTGAGGCGCCGCAATCCCAACCCCGTTTTCTACCTCCATGGTTTCAAGAAGGTCATCAATCAGCGTCTGGATCTCCTGGGTGGCGAGTGCCTCTAAAGAGACTTCTTCAGAAGGTTCTCGGAGAATAGCGCTTGGATTTAGGATGACGGGCTGGTTTGTCATAAGGGAGCTAAAATATCAGGTGAGCGTGTTTGTGTCAATGATATAACGATCTGGAAGGGTCGTGAAGATTGACAATAGTATGGAGAATTGTTCCGCAGGCACACCACACTCAACGTATGCGTGTCCTTTTGCATTCCAGCCTAGTGGATAGATGATCGCTTGTGGAATGTGAGCGATCTGATCCGTGAGTTGCCCCATGGCGATTTCGGCTTTGCGTCGCTCATCTTCCTTGTACACGATTCGACACCATCGATACACCGGAGGGAGATGATAGCGGATGCGTGCATCGAGTTCTTCTTGTGCGGATTTGAATGGAGACTCAATTGCATCCATCACAAGGTCTGGACTTGCGGTTTGGAGGAGGACGGGGGCACGTTTCCCAAACCCTACCCAGGACCATTGCCAGATATCTCGCAGAAGATCCTCCACAGCCGTTGGCTTTGCATTATAGAGAGGTGAATCAACGTCCATATGCACCACGAGTCCCATGCGTGAAGATTTGAATGGGTCATACTGTGCTTCGTAATAGAACGAGGTCACGACAAGAATATCTGACGTTTGTGGGGCTGGATGTTCTTTATCGATAATAGCGACAGAAGCGGAAGGGAATAGTTGGGATAATTCTTGCGCGAGATCACGGTTTCCTTGGCCAAACGATCCAAGATTTGCCGAGTGGCATTGCGGGCATCGAAGAGCGAGTGGCTCTTTGTGCCGACAGCGCGCGCACTCGAGCGTGTGCGAAAATGCCGTCAGGGGAGTGGCACATTTCGAGCAAAGAAATCGATGTGAACAATCCTGACAGCGTAGGTCATACGCTCCTTTTTTGTTGTATACACATAAGACCTGCTTGTTTTGAGAGAGAGCTGTTTCGATCGCTGACCCCACGCTGTAACTGACAGACTGATGTTTTGTGGCGAACTTTTCTTGATTCATGTTTACGACCTGCACGCTTGGGTACGTTCCCCAATTGAGTCTTTCCGCATCGTTGAATTGGGTAAGTGTGGCGGGTTGCGGAGCGACATCGAGGCAAAACACGTTCGAAGAAAATTGTGCATGATGTTGCCAGACGAGTTCGCGGGCATCGTAACGCGGATTGCGATCCCACTGCTTATGATTTCGATCCCCAGAGCGCAACAGAAAAATGGTTGTGATGGAGGAGTCGATGGATAAGAGAGCTGTGCGTGTTCCAAGGAGAATCCCTTCAGAGGATTCTCGAAATTCTTGCCAGGCTCGGTAACGCTCATTATTACTTTCTTCTCCGGTGATGATGAGAGGTTGGAGTCCCGTCAAATGACTCTTGAGCAGTGAGACATCTCGAACCGTCGGAGCGAGGATCAGGATTTTCTGCTCCTGATGATTTTGAAGATATCCAAGAATGATTGCTGCTGATCGTCGCAGGTCAGGAGTCTGAATGAATGCCTTCCCACGATTGGCAATCGTATGCACGATACGCAGGGCGTGTTGCGCTTCTGAGCTTGGAAGTGTGAGAGGAAGCCAAGCGAGGGTAGGAGGCACGCGTTTTGTGAGGCGTTTTGGAGGTGTTGGGAGTGAGGCGTTTAAGATGGAGGCGACGGATTGGGCGAGATCCAGGGCGAGGTGTTCAAAAAAAGAGAGTTCCTCCTCTCTTAGTTTCATCTGTTCATGAACACTCGTCACCGTCTTGAGGGTCATCCCTCGGGGAGGTTTGTCCTTTACGGCTCGCACCACTCCCCAAAGCTCTTTATGGCGGTAGGGAATGCGAACAAGATTTCCCCGCTGGAGGGTGAGGGTCTCAGGAACGAGATAATCAAAAACATGCTTATTTCTCGGAAGACGAAGTAACGGATACACCTCAGCGATCATACGTGAATTTGTGCAACAAGATACCCAACGCCAAATGGGTGTTCATAGGAGAGAAGTTCGACACGACCACGCTTCTTTTCAAACATCCCAAACAGAATAAGAAGTTGCTCTTGAATGCACGCGCTTGATTTTTCGATGAGGTCTTCTGGAATGGTGAGGAGTTTAGCCGTAGAAAGGTCTTTCACGGCGTCCTGAATCTTTTGGTCATATACCTCTGCCTCAGGTCGAAATCCAAGTGGGGCATCGGAACTCAGACAATGTGATAAATCACCTGAGGCGACGATGGCGATACGCTTGTATGAATGCTCGAACACGTCTCGAAGTTCTGTTCCATATCGGACATGCTCTTTTGACGAGAGTCCTGAGTAAGAAAGTGGAAGAATGCGTACATGAGGAAGCTTCTCGGTAAAGAAAAAGAGTGGCACTCCTGTTCCGTAATCAAGTGAGGCGTTTGAGTCGAGCGTGAGAGGAACCTCGTGGGTTTGCATGTGACGCTGAACATCTGTGGCGAGTTCCAGATCAGCTTGCAGAGCCCGGGAGGTGGCAAGGTCGCCGAAGTCTTTGAAGTCGATGAAGTACTCATCATGGAGATTAAGGGAGAATGCTTCTTTGTGTTGAATGGCATGTCCTGAGATCACAACAATGACATCAGGGCGAGATGCGTACAGATCTTTAGATAATTCAATCATGGCGGTGGTGGTAGCCGTCAGCTTTTTCAGATTTTCTTTTCCCACCCCCGGAATCAAAAGGGGAGTATGAGGGGTGATGCCAGCAAAACAAATCATATTAGAAATGTGCTATTTCTACGTCAGCAGTATCAAAGTCGGTTTCCACAAAGAGAGGTTCTCCAAGGGGATGTTCAAGCACGGCGCGTTCTGAGGTCCACACAACCTGACTCCAATCCCAACCAAAGGTGTAGAACGTGAGTTCATCGCCAATGTGTCGTCGCATCCCTTCAGAAACGACAAAGACATCAGGCGAACCTGGAACGGCGATTAATGTTCCGTCTTGGAACAAGACGGGAGTGGATCGCTCAAACACGTTGAGGTCTTCAGGAGTGACGGGGGTGATGACTGCGTCCGCAAAGCGGTTGGTGAGCACTTCTCGGGAATAAATCGGATGTTTCTGCGTGTCGTTTACGTAAAAAATTCCTCCGGTCGTGTTGTCTTGAAGGAGCGCTCCTTGTGTATACGTAGAAGCAACTGTGAGAGGTTCACCATCCGTATAGGCTTCAAGATCCTCCCAAGTGACATCGACGACTTCATCGGTTGAGAAGCCAAGTGAACGGAATGCTTCGGCGGAGGTAAATCCACGTCGCGTATCATCTACGATGAGATAAATGGTTCCGGTTGGAGCGCGCAAGAGCGAATAGTTTGGGAAACTGATTGGCGCACCGATTGGGTAGTTCTCAAGCGTTGAGATACTTACCTGAACAACCGTGTCTGGATTGAATCGTGAATAGAATGCCGTCTGTGAAGTAATGGGACGACGTTCTCCATGCTGGATCAACCAGATTCCTCCATCTTCTTTGTTTTGCAAAAGACTTCCGCTGACGTATTGGTACGTAAACCATCTGTCCCAGATGCGCGCGAAGTTTTCGTTCCCGTGCAGGTGTGGGGTGTAGGTATAGAGGGCGGCCGTCGCGTTATTTACAGGAGTGACAAATGTTCCATCGATCGTCACCTCGATCCCAGGCCCCATTCCTGTTTCTGTGTAGCCTCGGTAATCAAGATCCTCCAAGTACGATTCTCGAATACGAGCCGCCGCATAATGCACCTGGTTTCCAAATCCTTTGAACTTTTGAATGCGAGGATCCTCTTTTGAACAGCTGTCACACACTGCATACCCCATCGCCCAGTCTAATTGACGCTCAGAAGGGGAGTCGTCTTCAACAAGACTCTGCTCACGTTGAAGAAGGACTAACAAGAAGCGAGGACTCAAATCAAATTCGAGCGCGGCATTATAAATAATCTCCGCGGCACTTCGTTGAACCCCATGTACATCGGGACCCACATAACTCGCCAATCCTCCACGCATCAAAAAGCGCTCCACATCTGTGAGCGACATACTATAAATATCTAACATCTCCGCGTCAGAAACCAGATACGCCGGATTCGCATAAAAATCCTCAGAAGCAACCGCTCTCGTGAAAGGTTCCAAGACAAGAATCAAAGAAATCAACCCAAAAAAGACTCGTTTCATAGTGTGGGTATTATACCGTATGAGGGGGTTAGGAGAAAGAGGAAATGTGATAAAATACTTTGGTAAGAGTCACAAACAGCCTAATGTGAACTCGAAAATAATGTATGACGTCTACGCAAGAATGGTACGCACAACTTATCAAACCTTCCTGGTCTCCACCTTCGTGGCTTTTTGGACCTGTATGGACGGTCTTATACTCAATCATCGTTGTTTCATTCGGGACGATTTTTTATAAAGCGTTTACGGGAAAGATTGGGTGGATGGTGGCACTTCCGTTTGTTCTCAATCTGGTCTTCAACTTCGCGTTCTCTCCCATTCAGTTTGGACTGAAAAATAATCTCCTCGCATCTCTCGATATTTTGCTTGTTGTTGGGACGCTCGTCTGGGCGTTTTATGCGGTCTGGCATTTCGCTCCCGACCTTAAGTGGGTTGTCTACGCGAACATTCCCTATTTACTCTGGGGAACTTTTGCGACGTGTTTACAATTAACGATCACGTTTTTGAATAAATGATATGTTTTTAAAACTTTTTGCCATCGCCCTTCCTGTGTTCTTTGCGATCGACATGGTTTGGCTTGGACTCGTAGCAAAAAATTTCTACCGAGGACAAATTGGGTCTCTCATGAAGACGGATGTGAACTGGGTGGCGGCTGTCATTTTCTATTTGATCTTCATTGCTGGACTCGTGACGTTTGTGATTACCCCAGCGATTGAAAAAGGTTCATGGACGCATGCGCTTGTATTTGGAGCGTTCTTTGGGCTTGTGTGTTACGCAACGTATGATCTGACAAATTTAGCAGTGACTAAAGATTGGCCACTCCTTGTGACGATCGTTGACCTTCTATGTGGGGCAATTCTTGCAGCTTCTATTTCGACAGTGACGTACGTGATTGCGAGTAAAATAGGACTATGAATTATTTCATTATCCTTGCCTTCGTTCTATTTTGTTACATGAGTTTCTGGTTTGTTCTTTCGTTGGTAAAAAAAAGAAATGATGTTGCTGATGTTGCATGGGGTTTGGGCTTTGTGCTCATGACATGGATATCCTTTTACCTATCGGATGATTCCGGTGTGCGAGGTCTGCTTGTTGGGATCCTGGTGAGTGTGTGGGGCTTGCGACTTGCATGGCATATTCATGCACGCAATAAGGGGAAAGCAGAAGATTATCGATATCTCGCATGGCGAAAGGAATGGGGGAAGTGGTTTTATGTACGATCTTATTTTCAGGTGTATCTCCTACAAGGAACGTTATTATTTCTCATCGTGACTCCCGTGTTACTTATCAATCGATCCGCTGGAGCTAATCTTGGAATTCTTGATGTATTAGGAGTCTGTCTGTGGGTTCTTGGATTTTTGTTTGAATCCATCGGCGATGCGCAGTTGGCACGTTTTCTCAAAGACCCTGCGAATAAGGGGAAATTAATGAAGCGTGGACTTTGGGCTTACTCGCGTCATCCAAATTATTTTGGTGAAGTGACACAATGGTGGGGAATTGGGCTTATGGCACTCGCCGTACCATTTGGTTGGTTCGGACTGATTGGACCAATCACTATTACCTTCCTCATTTTGAAGGTCTCTGGTATTCCCATGCTCGAAAAGAAACTTGCTGAACATCCAGATTTCGCCGAGTACAAGCGTACGGTACGCGTTCTCATTCCATTGCCGAAGAAAATACTATGATAAATTTGGATGTCGTTGGGTTATTCATGATGATTTCTGGTTTTATTGTAGGTCTTGGTGCCGTAATCGTTGTCGATATCCATGGATTCTTAGGAAGGAAATCAAGCTACTGGACCGAGGCAACAACGCGCACACATAAAGTGACAAAACCTCTTATCTGGATTGGGGTTGTCTGTGCCATTATTGGAGGGATGTTTTTGTATCGAAATGAATCCTTTTCAGGAATTCCGCTTTATCATGCCGTTATTGCCGTTGTGTTGATCGCGAATGGATTATTTCTCTCGTTTGTCGTCAGTCCGTATTTACTCGCACGTGAACGCGAACATCGCCAAACAGAACTGTTGCCATCGTCACTCCAGAAAAAGATTGTGATTAGCTTTATCCTTTCTGATCTCGGGTGGTGGGTTGGTTTGGCTCTTTTTGTCTGGTTCATTGCACAAAAATTTTAGTCTATGCGTGTATGGGATATCCATCCGAAACATTTGTGTCGGAAACACTTACTCGGCGAGCATCGTGAGCTCCATGGACTTTGGAATATTTTGACTAAGCATAAAGGCAAAGGGGGATATGCAAAACACCCAGAGACACTCCGTTGGGTAGGCAAGCAAAAAGCCCTCTATAATCGTCACGAAGCCCTCGTCAAAGAATTTTCAAAACGCGGGTATAAACACCACTCTCCCCTGGATAAGAAACTCGCCATCGGTTCCGGCAGTCAAAAGATTTTCATCGACCTCATCAAAAAACAACGCAACATCCTCAAACAAAAACCCTGTGAGTGTTTTATGGACAATGAGTAAAAATACCCTCAACAAAACGGATTAGGTTTAGTTGTGGAGCGTGTTTATTGGTTATATGTGTTTATTTTAATCACCCCCCTAATCCCAAGAGTCAGAGATTTCCTTTGTCAGATAAAAACCATAAGGTAAAATTCACTAAACTTCTCTTCATGAATACCACTAAATATCTTGATAATTTATTAAACAGGGCAAATCAATTATAATGATACTATGAAATTTATAGATCTATTTGCCGGCATAGGCGGAATAAAATTAGGCTTTGAAAACGCTGGATTCCAGTGTGTTTTTTCTAATGATTTTGATGAAAATGCAAAGATAACTTTTGATCTTAATTTTTCTGATGTATTTAAAACAGAAAATGAGATGGTATTAGGTGATATTCAAAAAATACCTACTTCAAAAATTCCTGATTTTGATATTTTATGTGGTGGTTTTCCATGTCAGCCTTTTTCTATTGCAGGATATAAGCAAGGGTTTAAAGATGAAAAAGATAGAGGAAATTTATTTTTTGATATTGTACGAATTTTACAAACCAAAAAGCCAAAGGGCTTTTTGCTCGAAAATGTCAAAAATCTAAAAACACACGACAAAGGAAATACACTAAAAATTATCCTTGAGAAATTAGAAGAAGAGCTTGGTTATTTTGTTAAAGTGAAAGTTTTGAATACCATGGAATATGGTAATCTTCCACAAAATAGAGAAAGAATTTATATTGTTGGTTTTTTAGATCGAAAAGCACACGATAAATTTTCTTTTCCTGAAAAAGTAAAACTTACTAAAACAATTCATAACTGTCTTGAAGAAAAAGAGGTTGATGATAAATATTACTACAACGATAAACCACTATACAAAGTATTGAAAAAAGAAATCAAAAAACGAGATACTATTTATCAATGGCGAAGAAAATATGTTAGAGAAAACAAAAACAATGTCTGTCCTACTTTAACGGCAAATATGGGAACGGGTGGTCATAATGTTCCACTAGTTTTAAATGGAAAAGGTATTAGAAAATTAACACCAAGAGAATGTGCTAATTTCCAAGGGTTTCCAAAAAACTATAAACTTCCCAACATTGCTGATTCTCATCTATACAAACAATTTGGAAATTCCGTTTCAATACCAGTTGTCCAACGAATAGCTGAAAATATGAGGGAGGCTTTAACTCATTAAGTTATGTTTTTTCAAACTCAAAGAGCCGAACTGAAAAAAGAATACGAGAGTTTTCTAAAAATTGCTGGTTGTCTTTCTAATCTTTTTTCTGAATCAGACATTCCATACTTGTATTATCGAGTTGCGGAAAAGGTTTTTTGTCGTGCCTTTGAAGCAGAAGACTTATCAAGAAGTGATGTTTCAGCTGATGCCAAAAAAGACGCTTTAGGAATTGGTTTAAAAACTTTTCTTGCAAATAATAACAAAACTTTCCAAAAAGTTGCTGAATTTAATAGCGATAGAAGAGTTTACGAACAATTATCACCTGATGATTTGATTAGAAAAGTCTCAGAGCTGAGAAACGCCAGAATTGAGTTTACGGAGAGTGCTCACGCTTTAAAAAATTCAATTTATCATTGTGTTGTGAGAGATAAGGGGAAATTCCTAATTTTTGAGGAAGCAATGGATAAGGTTGATATTTCTAACATCAGAAACATCAAGGAGAGAAAAGGTTCAATCGCTTTTGATGATGGAAAACATGATTATTCATTCTTGGTTTCTAAAAGTACTCTTACCAAAAGATTTATAACCGATCCGATTGTTTATGAATTCAATATTGATGTTTTAGATGATCCACTTTTGGAATTGAGAAAACTTCTTGAAAAAACAGATTTGCATTTTGAAAAAGAATCAAAAATAAAGAAAACAATATATTTGCCCTTGTATGGTAGGAATCAAATTGTTTTTGAAAAAAGTGGATTGAATCAATGGAATGCTGGCGGTAGAGACAGGCACGCTAACGAGGTTTATATACCAATTCCAGCGGAAATTCACAAAAATTTTCCAGGTTTTTTTCCTGATCGAGAAACGCCTTTTGATTTAAAACTACCAAATGGAAATATAATGCGATCAAAAGTTTGCCAAGATGGTGGAAAGGCACTTATGTCATATTCAAATCGTGAGTTAGGACAATGGATTTTAAGAGACGTCTTGAAGCTCAAAGAAGGAGAACTCTTAACATACGAAAAACTACAAATTTTTGGAATTGATTCTGTAAGAATCGATAAAACAGATACTGCTAGTTTTGAAATAAACTTTGCCAGAACTGGTAGTTATGAGCAGTTTATTAATATGTCCGAAAATGAATAGGAAGTTTTAAAACATGAAATGGATTTATAAAATCACTAACATGAAAATCTATATTAACCACGCTTCAAGCTTCGATTACTAGGAGGAGCTTTACAAACCAATTCAAGAGCTTGCTATTGAAGGATGCGAGTTCATCTTGCCTCACGTCGATTCAGAGTCACCAACAAACTCACTGGAACGCATGAAGTCCATCGACCTTATGGTCGCGGAAGTGTCGTTCTCATCGACAGGTCTAGGAATCGAAATAGGCTGGGCGAATGCGTTGGATATTCCCGTTGTGTGTATTCACAAATCTGGGACAGTTCCATCGACGGCCATTTCCGGAGTGTCCCGAGAGGTGATTGAGTGCGAGGGGCGAGAAGAGTTGAAGCGAGTGGTGAGAGAAATCGTAAATAAACCTACATAAGATTTTTCAAATGATCGATATCGCAAAAAGTTTAGGTAATGTCCAGGAGCGTAAGAATAGAATCAAACTTCTAGATAAAAAACATGTCTCACCGCTTGTTGGCTTCGTTGAACAAATACGAAATGAGCGTGGGCTAGAAAAAGAAATTCCAGATTTTGATCCACTTGATGGTGGAGTTAATGCAGAATGTTTGTTTTTACTTGAGGCTCCAGGCCCTCAATCGGTACAGAGTGGTTTTGTATCTCGAAACAATCCAGATGAAACTGCTAAGAATTTTTTTGAGTTCAATCAAGAAGTAGGTATCCCTCGCAGAAAAACAATCATTTGGAATATCGTTCCATGGTACATTGGCAATGGAAAAAGAATTCGAGCTGCAAAGAAGAGTGATATTCAACAAGGATTACCTTATTTGCAACAACTATTAACTCTTTTACCACGACTAAAAATAATTGTTCTGGTTGGTAAAAAAGCACAGACCATCAAAGCTGAACTCGCAGAACAGTTTAGAAATTTAACAATCCTAACGTCCCCTCACCCAAGCCCGATGTTTGTAAATCGCAAACAACAAAACAGAAACATCATTTTTTCTTCTTTAAGAAAAGTTAAAGATGCTCTCGATCAAAATAAATGATGAAAAACCTACCGCGGTGGAGGGGGTTTTTGTTTAGATAGTTATTCCAAGTTTTGCTTCGACGAGGTCAAGACGTTCTTCGAGTCGATCATACTTACTGCGTAACATGACGAGCTCTTGGTCGAGAGTCTCATGGAGCTTCGCGAAACGATCAACATGCTCAATAATTCGAGACTCAGAAGCGGAGGCGTCCAGTTTTGTCTGAAACGTCTCTACGATTTCATCTCTTGTCATCATGTTCTCCTTCAGGAAATCCATGATTTCATTGGTTGTAACTTGATCACTCATAGTAAATACAGGATAACATTTTTTCGCCACGACTCAAAGACCGTGCTCCGTGTCGGAGGGTGTTTGTGATAGAGTACAACTGTATGCAACTATCAACCCAGAAGATTCGATAACACCTATGATCTATTTGATTGGTGGAGCGCCCAGGTGTGGGAAAACGACGATCGCGCAACAGTTGTCTAAAAGATTGCGTGTGCCTTGGATTTCTGCGGATGCGCTCGAGTCCATTGTTGTGGAGTACTTTTCAGATCAGGAGCTTGATCGGCGTCTACCTAAGCGTCGCATGCGTGTACAGACCAAGCACAGCAACGATCTGATGTATAACACGTTCACCGCAAAGCAGATCGTCAATGCCTACAGGACACAAGCCAAGGCAACACAAAAGGCGATTGAGATGCTGACGTTGGTTCAGGAGCAAGAAGGGCAGGACTACATCATCGAGGGGTATCAGGTGCATCCGGCTCTGATGAAAAAACTTATCAAGAAGTACGGAACGCATCAGGTGCGCGCACTGGTCGTGACTCGCTTTGACGTCGAGGGAATCGTAAAAGGGTGTCTATCACACAAAGCAAAAAGCGACTGGTTCACTCAAAAGACAAAAGATCCCGCCATCTACCCAAAGATCGCCACTATGATCGCCGAGTACAGTCGCACGTTTGAACGCGACGCAAAGAAGCAGGGGATTGAAACGATTAATATGGATCGAGATTTCAACGGAAGTGTAAAGGAGGCGGTGAGGCGATTGGAAGGCAAACGAAAGAAGATCTAAGAGAAAAATATACGTCCCCACGCTGTACTCTCATGCACTCCGCTATCGCGACATCGCAAATTTGATTTTTTATAACATGAAATGGATTTATAAAATCACTTATCCAAACGGAAAAATCTATATCGGTAAAGATCTTACTGGTACCTTTAGGTATTTTGGTAGTCCTGACAGCAAGCTACTTGAATCAGATTTTTCCGAGGCAGAGAAAAACGATTTTACGATTAGACGAGAAATACTTTGGCAATCACCAAATGCCATTGACCAGGATGTCAATAAAAAAGAGGTTGAATTTATTAAACAATATCAATCAAATAATCCTGTAATTGGTTATAATAAGTGGCCAAAATATGCAACAAAAAAATCACCGTGAATGGTGATTTTTTTGAACGGATCTTTTTTACTTTCCTCCATTTTTCCTCTTCGTAGCCTTAAGCGTAATCTCTTCTCCCTTTGTGCTGATCGCGACGTCGGTTTCTTCGCCGATTTCGCCGGAGACGATTTTCATTGCCAATGGGTCGAGGATTAATGATTGGATGACGCGTTTCAATGGACGGGCGCCGTAGGCTGGGTCGAAGCCTTCTTTGGCGAGGAGCTTCTTGGCCGTGTCTGAGATTTTTAGGGAGATATCACGTTGTTCCATGAGACGGTTGCTGACGATGTCCATTTGGAGCTCGACGATCTTTTCGACCTCTGCCTCTTTGAGGGCGTGGAAGACAATGGTGTCGTCGATGCGGTTCAAGAACTCTGGGCGGAAGTGCTCCTTGAGCATGCTCATGATGTGATCGCGCGTGTCGTCTTCTTGGCTCTTGGCCTGCTCACCATCCTCGAATCCCATCTCACCGTTCGTGGTTCCAGCACTTAAGATGTATTCAGACCCGATATTGGAGGTCATGATGATAATCGTGTTCTTGAAGTTCACCTTGCGTCCTTTTGCATCTGTCAGGTGTCCGTCGTCGAGAATCTGAAGGAGGAGATTGAATGTATCAGGATGCGCCTTTTCGATTTCATCGAACAAGAGAACCGAATACGGCTTGCGTCGAACAATTTCTGTGAGCTGACCGCCTTCTTCGTACCCGACATACCCAGGAGGGGAGCCGATGATTTTGGAGGTGGAGTGCTTCTCCATGTATTCGCTCATGTCGAGTCGAATGAGAGAAGACTCTTCATTGAACATGAAGGCTGCGAGCGCCTTAGCCAGCTCTGTCTTTCCGACACCCGTAGGGCCCAGGAAGATGAACGAACCGATGGGACGTTTCTCTTCACCTATGCCTGCTCGTGAGCGTCTCAGGGCGTTGGAGACCGCCGTAATGGCTTCTTCTTGGCCGACAACGCGCTTCTGAAGTTCTTCCTCCATGCGTGCGAGTTTCACCATTTCAGACTCGAGCATTTTTGAAACAGGAATGTGCGTCCATCGAGAAACCACGAGCGCCACATCTTCTTCTCCTACCACTTCTTTCAAGAGTCCGCGTTCTTTTTGAAGTTCTGTAAGTTCTTTTTCGGCTTTATGAAGAGCCTTTTCCTTGCCAGGAATTTGAGAGTAACGAATCTCTGCGACCTTCTCGAGATCTCCACGGCGTTCTTCAATTTCCGCACTCGCTCGAAGTTGATCGATCTCAGCCTTAATGGCTTGAATCGCCGTAATCTTTGCTTTCTCGTTCTGCCAACGTCCTTCAAGGCCTTCTGTTTGTTCCTTTAAGTCGGCGATTTGCTTCTCAATGTCCGCAAGACGCGCTTTAGATTCTTTGTCATCCTCCTTTTCAAGCGCTTTTGTTTCAATTTCAAGACGCATGAGGTCGCGCTTTAACACGTCGAGCTCCTCAGGCATCGAGTCGATCTCCATGCGCAACATGGATCCGGCCTCATCAATCAAATCAACCGCTTTGTCTGGCAGAAAACGGTCCGTGATGTAGCGATGTGAAAGCTCAGCTGCCGCCACGATCGACGGATCAGAAATACGAACTCCATGATGGACTTCATACTTCTCTTTGATTCCACGCAAAATGGCAATCGTGTCCTGCACGCTTGGTTCTTCCACCATCACGGGTTGGAAACGACGTTCGAGTGCTGGGTCCTTCTCAATGTATTTTTGATACTCTTTGAGCGTGGTCGCCCCAACCGCTCGTAGCTCTCCGCGCGCAAGGGCGGGCTTCAACATATTTGAGGCGTCGAGTGATCCACCTTCGGTTGTTCCGGTTCCGACGAGCGTATGAAGCTCGTCAATAAACAAGATGATCTTTCCATTTGAGGCTTCAATTTCTTTGATGACCGCCTTGAGACGATCCTCAAATTCTCCACGATACTTTGTTCCCGCCACCATGGATCCAATATCAAGCGCAATCACGAGCTTCTCCTTAAGCATCTCAGGAACGTCTCCGGAGGCGATGCGTTGAGCAAGCCCTTCAATGATGGCCGTCTTCCCGACACCTGCCTCTCCAATAAGGACGGGATTGTTCTTGGTACGTCGAGACAGGACTTGCATCACACGACGAATTTCAGAGTCTCGTCCAATGATCGGATCGATCTTTCCGTTGCGAGCTTGCTCCGTAAGGTCGTTGCCGTACTTTTCAAGCGCTTGGTACCGACCTTCTGGTTCAGGGGAGTCAACGCGTTGCGAACCACGAATTTCTTTGAGCGCCTTCATGATGCTCTCTTCGATGATCTCGTAATTCGTGAGAAGTCGGGCGATTGCCTTGTTGCCAAGAAGTCCAAGGAGGAGATGTTCTGTTGAAACAAATTCATCAGAAAAAGATTTTGCTTTTTTAGAAGCAAGCGAAAGAACATCCGCCATTTGCTGACTCATGTAAATCTGTGTCATGCCTCCACCACCGGAAGCAGGTCCGGGCGTTGAGGGGAGGGAATCAAGAATCTTGTCGACCTCGCCTCGCAGTTTTGCGCGATGAGAGGTGACTTTATCAATAACAGCTCCGACCACGCCGTCGTCTTGCTCAAGCAGGGCTGCGAGTAAATGAATCGGTTCGAGCGCCTGTTGGCCATGTTCTACGGCGATTCCGTGGGCCATTTGTAAGGCTTCTTGAGATTTTCGGGTAAAGTTGTTTGGCATCATAGAGTGGGTAGATTAGCACTCTCTAGTGTAGAGTGCTAAAATAAAGCTGTCAATCCCGCTGGTGGTCAAAAACGTTCGTCTGTTTACTAAATTGAAAGCCGTTAGGCGCCTACGGCTCTGCACATCTATTGACCCATCAGAATGTTAGACCACCAGCGGGATCAATGTGGAAAAGTCCAATTATTTGCTATAATGGGAGCACAGATTAAAGCGTCATATGACCCATGAACTCTTTGGAGTAAGAATTGATGATGAGCCATTGGATGAACTTAAACCGTTGTTTGAGACCTGGTTAAAAGGGGATCAAGGACGAGTCATCGTGACCCCAAATGCTGAGTTTCTTCTTGAGGCCCGAAAGAATCCTATGTTCAAATCGTTGCTGAACAAAAGCGATCTTTCTGTCGCCGATTCGATCAGCTTGCAGTACGCCATTATTGCGCTCACTCCCAACCGTCTCGAGCATCGTCATCCAGGAGTGGATCTCCTTCCTATGGTATGCGAACTCGCACAGAAACAAAAGGCACACGTTCTGCTTTTTGGAGGAGAGCCTGGGTCCGCTGATGCATCCGCCGAGGTTCTTGGAACGCAATTTCCAGAACTCTCCATCTCAGGGATGGATCCTGGAATGATTGGATGGAATCATGATCGTCTCACGATCTCCCATCACCTCATCGAACAGATCCAAGAAGAAGAACCAGCTATCGTGGCTGTTGGTCTGGGTCAGGTGAAGCAGGAACAGTTCATCTTTCAACTGAAAAACGACTGTCCCTCGGTAAAGATTTGGATCGGGGTCGGGGGCGCATTTGAAATGATCTCCGGGCGCAAGAAGCGTGCCCCACGTGTTTATTCACGTGTCGGTCTTGAATGGCTTTGGCGACTTTTGATCGAGCCTGGTCGCTGGCGTCGCATTGCTCGAGCGGTCTTGATCTTCCCGTTACTCGTCGCATTGAGTACACTCAGGCAACGAACATTCCTTAAATCAACATTTCGAGTTTTTTCTGAAATTCTGAGACATTTTCGCACGGTATGAATATTGTTACACGCTTTCCTCCATCACCAACGGGTTTCCTGCATGTGGGATCCCTTCGAACCGCTCTCTATAACTACCTTTATGCAAGAAAGCATGGAGGGAAATTTATTGTCCGTGTTGAGGACACCGACCGCGAACGTCTCGTTGAAGGGGCCGTGGAATCGCTTATAAAAACCTTGGCGGAAGTCGGACTCGAATACGATGAGGGGCCAGTGATAACGGCAGGCGCGCTTTCTGAGAAGGGAGAGAACGGTCCTTACACACAATCCTTGCGTTTGGACATCTATAAAACATACGTACAAAAGCTCCTTGAACAGGGGAGTGCGTACTACTGTTTTTGTTCAAAAGAGCGCCTTACAGAATTACGTTCACAACAACAACTCGCAAAGCTTCCTACGAAATATGACCGAGCGTGCTTAAAACTTGATCAGGATGAAATAACGCAACGCATTGAGGCAGGGGAGTCTCATGTGGTCCGTCTGCTTGTTCCAGACGGGGAAACGATTTTCAAGGATGAAATTCGAGGATCAATAAAGATCAGCAATGCGGAAATCGATGATCAAGTCCTGATGAAAGCGGATGGATATCCAACGTATCATCTTGCTGTGGTAGTCGATGATCACTTGATGGGGGTTACGCACATTATTCGTGGAGAAGAATGGATTTCGAGTGTGCCAAAACACGTCATGCTGTACAACGCGTTTGGATTCCCCATGCCTGCGTTCGCACACCTTCCTCTCATCTTGAACCCAGATAAATCAAAACTTTCAAAGCGCCAAGGAGATGTAGCGGTTGAGGATTTTCTGGCAAAAGGCTATCTCCCAGAAACACTGATTAACTTTGTCGCTCTTCTTGGATTCAATCCTTCCGGAGATCGTGAAATTTACTCGATCACAGAATTAATTGAATCGTTCGAGCTTTCCAGCGTCAACAAAAGCGGAGCCGTCTTTGATACGGAAAAATTAAACTGGATGAACGGTCAGTATATTCGTGCCATGGAGCCAGCAGAATTATTTGAGCGTGCAAAGCCGTTCTTTGGCTCCGCACAGTCACTTCCAGAAGCACAAAAACAGCGTATTTTAGAAGTAGAAAAGGATCGACTCACTATCTTGAAGGATCTCGAAGAACGCGTCGAGATGTATCTTACCCTTCCGGAATATGAGACAGAGATGCTCGTATGGAAAAAAGCAGATGCACAGGACGCACTCCTTCATATGCAAGCGCTCTCAACGCTTCTGAGTGCTGTCAGTGATGATGTTTTTGCGGACAGGGCATTGATCGAAGGGGTCGTAAAGAAGTATATTGAAGAGGGAGAATATCAAAATGGAAATGTGCTTTGGCCTGTGCGTGTTGCGTTATCAGGACAGAAGCAGTCAGCAGGGCCGTTTGATCTTTTGTGGGCCCTTGGAAAAGAGGACTCCTTGAAACGCATGACGCGCGCAATCACTAAACTTTCTACATGACACAACGAATCATTCTAAGCCTTACCCTAAGTTTCCTCGTTATTCTGGGCGGAGGTTTTGCGGTATTGGCGCAGGAAGCGTCCTCTGACGCGATCAATTTGCTCAATGATGAGATTGAACTCAAGCAACAGTCTATTGATCAGTTGAATCGCCAGATTGAAACGTACCGAGCAAAGATTCAGGAGAAGCAGTCAGAAGAAGTTTCTTTGTACGGCGAACTCGACCTGCTTGAGAATCGTATTGCAAAGACCGAGCTTGATATTGCGGCGACTGAGGCGGAGATTGATCTTGTGAATGCAGAGATCGCCCTTATTGAGCATGAGATTCATGCGATCGAAGAAGAGATGGTTCAAAATCGGGAGTTCGTTGCAGAAATTCTTCTTGAAATTGAAGTTCAAGACAACACGCTTCCCATCCAATTGCTTTTTGGAACGGATTCATTTTCTGAGTTCTTCAGTAATCTTGAACAACTTGAGGCCGTGAGTACAGATCTGAAGGATGCGGTTGAAGCGGCTCGATCCACAAAGGATCGTCTCACAGAAAAGCACAAGAGCACTGAAGGGAAAAAAGAACAGCTGGTTTTACTCACGGAATCTCTTGAGCTTGAGAGTAGACAGCTCGAAGATAATGTGGGAGCAAAATCGTATCTTCTTTCCGTGACACAACAATCAGAGGCGCAATTTCAGGAGCTCCTGACAGATCTCAGACAAGAACAAGCCTACGTGAATCAACAGATTTCTTTGTTGCAAAAGGAAATCGAGGGAAAGCTGGACGCATCGGATAGTCTCGGAGACTCATCCATTCTTTCTTGGCCAGTAAATCCAACCACACGCGGAATTTCTGCTTATTATCACGATACATCCTACCCATTTCGTCATCTGTTTGAACATTCAGGACTTGATTTACCAGCTCCAACGGGAACGCCTGTGACGTCAGCCGGTCCTGGGTATGTTGCTTGGACAAAGCAGGGGACACAGTACGGAAATTACATCATGATTATTCACTCAAACGGCCTTGCAACGCTCTACGCCCATTTATCGCGTATTGATGTGTCAGCCGATCAGTTTGTCTCTCGTGGAGATCAAATAGGAGCTGTGGGAAGCACAGGACTCTCGACGGGGCCACATCTTCACTTTGAAGTACGAAAAAACGGGATTCCAACCAATCCTCTTGATTACCTCATTTCTTATTAGTGTATGACCCTTTTGCTTACCTTGAAGATTCTTGGGTGGATGCTCACCCTGATCCCGTTTACGGCGTTTGTCATTATTAGTGTCAACCTGATCAAGGGGGTAGGGAAGGATGATGCTCTGATTCTTGCTCTGGCACTTTTAGGCCTTACCATGTTCTTGATGGGGGTGATCATCCTAGTCGTTTCATACCTGACAAACTTTTTATAAATACGCGAGGTCAACGTATACGTGTGAGACAAAAAAAGTTCCTCTGAAACAGGGGAGCTCTTTTGTTTCAAGGGGAATAATTGTCTTAATAATCTAGCGTCGTACAATAAACCTTATGCGACGCTAGACTGAGATCCGTAGGAAAGAGGCAGGAGGTTTTATAGGTGTTAATCTGTAAATAGAGGCTCTTATGAGGTGTAGAAACAAGCATGTTACTTGTTTTGCTGACGCATCATCATATCCACTTTTACACACAGTCTAGCCTGTAATTTCGCTCTATGTAGCGAATATTCACGGATACACGAGGCTCTGTAAGGCTCTAGGAATTTTCACAGGTATCCCAGTACCTGTGAAATCCATCTGAGCGATTCTGTGAAATGTGATTCATGGGTCTCGTTGAGATTTGTCGAAAATCATCCGTGTATTCCTTCCTCTTGTTTGATCATTGCCGGCTATTCATCACACGGTACTTCCCTTACCTCTTCCCTCCTCGACGGTTTCCCCTATTGATTTTACGACACAAAGGACAACAGAGTTTTATTTGAAGTACACTTTATCCCCGAAACGAAGATCGATGTATTCGAGCGTTGATGTGTCCTTCACTTGGTTCGTGAGAATGATGGCGAGATTTTCATACTGGTTTTGAATGTCGCCTGTGAGATCAAATAAGATGCTGTATCCATCGGTGGTCATGAGCTTCACCCACTTCCCTGCTACCCGGTCAACGTCTATATAGCTGTAGCTAATTCCTGCTTCCTGCAGGAGTTCCAAAAACAGAAAGGCTTGATCAACTTCTTCTTTTTTGAGAACCGTTGAACCGACGTGAACAGGCGTGTCGTTCTTGTCGATAAAAATTGGAAGTTCTGAAAGATTTGATTGTTGGAAGATTTCGTCCTCTGGGTCTGTAATTTCTCGCGCAACAACCCCTTCGAGATCCACGACAAAGAGTTTATCCTCCGTACGCCACAACAGGTTCGAGGTACGTTCTTCAAGCGTGATGTAGAGCTGTCCTTCGCGTAGTCCAATATTGATCGAGGCAAGAGCGAAATTTGTTAGGAGCATCGCTGAAAGATCCTCCGTGGAAAAAAGAAAACGATTTGATCGCTCAAAAATAAAAAAGGGAGTCTCTTGAATATAGGTCCGTACATCACGCTCAAACGAACCACGATCAAGATACTCCGTTCCAAGGATTTCAACATGTTCAATGCGAAACCATGGGTGGGCAAAAAGAAACCCGAAAAGAGAGACCGATCCAAGGGTAGAGAGACTCACAAGAGAAAGAAGCTTCCAATTCAGGCGCTTAGTCTCTCGAATGTGGGGGTTACGATAACTGCGAGATTGATATCGTCTTTGTTGAGTTTTTTTGAAAAAATCTCGGCGAGCCATAGCTATTACACAACAACACGTGGGATAAGTGGATTGATTCGTGTCAGGACTTCATAGGGAATCGTTTGTGTCAGTTCTGCGATATCAGAAGCAGAGACTTTGTGTCGTCCATCTACCCCTAATAGTATCACTTCATCCTCCTTTTTGGGTTGAGGGACATTCGATACGTCCACAATCATCATGTTCATACAGATGCGCCCCAACACTTTACAGCGAGTTCCCTTAATGAGTACTTCTCCTACAGATGAGAGTCTACGATCATAACCATCCCAATACCCCACTGGAAGGATAGCAATGCGTCCACTGCGTTTCATGACTTCTGTCAGCCCATACCCAATCGGTGTTCCCATGCCAATTGATTTAATCTGTGCAATCCGTGTTTTCCATGTCAGGACAGGCTGAAGATCACAAGAAAAACCTTGTGTGCGAACCGTGTTCTCGACAAGTTCAGACGACCAAATGCCGTACAGGGAGATCCCTGCGCGTACAAGACTCAAATGTGTTTGAGGATAGAGAATGATCGCTGCAGAACATGCGCAGTGCTTCCAGGGCGGATCAATTCCTTGTTCCTTGAAGAAGTTTACCGCCTCTTGGAATCGTATAAATTGTTGTTCGGCATACTCAGGATTCCTCGAATCTTCGATGTTTGCAAAATGTGTTGAGATTCCGATCACTTCAACCATCTCAGAACGTTGGATCAATCGTACGATATCCTCAAAGTCCGTTTCGAGGACTCCTTGGCGTGATGTGCCCGTTTCAATTTTGATGTGAATCGGGAATAGACGCGCCATTTCTTTCCCAATTTGTTGCGCATGCTCAATCCCTTCTTTGTCGTAAAGGGTCAGATGAATATCATGCGTAACAGCGTCCTTGAACCGATCGAAGAGTGTATACCCAAGAACAAGGATGAGCGCTGAGGGATAGTGCTCTCGCAGAAAGAGCGCATCATCAATTGAATCAACAGCGAATGCATCCACTCCAGCTGAATGCGCAATGGAGGCTGATTCTTTAAGGCCGTGCCCGTAGGCGTTCCCTTTTACGACAACACAAAAACGCGCTTCTGAGTCCAGTAATGAACGCAAGGCGGAAATGTTTGATGTGAGCGCACGAGCGCTAATCTCTACCCATGTTCTATGCGTTTGCATGTATAAAAATCTTTAAAATATCCGTGTTTGCAGAAAGACTGTCATAGGACAAGGCGTCTAAGGTTGTTGGCCATGCATGACGATAGGCTTTGCCTTCCTCCAGGAGAACCTCCCCCTCCCCTACGTGGCAATGAAAACAATGGAGGTGGACTCGCAAAAAATGATCCTCGAGGTCCCAATCATGCTGGTGGAGATGAAAGAACGAAGCATCAAGCACCTCGAGTCCTGTCTCTTCAAATACCTCTCGTTTCACAGCATCCTCTGGTGACTCCCCTGCCTCAATCTTCCCTCCAGGAAATTCCCATTGTTTATCCCACAAGGGATTGGTGTCCTTTCGCTGAATGAGGAGAATCGTTCCTTCGCGCTCACAAATTGCCACGGCAATAGTTACTTCTTTTATTGGTTTCATACTTTTTTACTACGCACCATTGGAACATAGTGCCCGTGCTCACCCATCCACGTGATGAGTGCTTGCTCCAGTTCCATTTGATCATGCCCAAGAACAATAAGATCAGGTTTTGTCTCCTCAATAATATGAAAACTATTTAATGCTTCATCGCAGAGAACGGCTTCGTCAACAGCTCCAAGCATCTCAACAGCACGTAAACGTTTGCTTTCGATGATGTGAGGTTTGTGTTCTTTTAGTTCAACGACATGTGCATCTCGTGCCACACCGACAATAAGCGTTGTTCCTCGGGATTTGGCAGATCGAAGAAAGAATTCATGCCCTGCATGAATTCTATCGAACGTTCCAAATACAAGAACACGTTTTGACATAGATTTAATCTTGTTCTGGGCGGAGGGTTGGAAACAAAATCACCTCTTTTAAGTTTGGAGCGTTTACAAGAAGCTTCACGAAACGATCGATCCCAAGACCAAGTCCGGTTGTTGGAGGCATTCCGTGTTTAAGCGCCGTGACATAATCCTCATCATGGGGCATGCCTTCCTCATCACCCGCCTGAACCAATCGGGCCTGCTCCTTAAACCGTTCTTCTTGATCGACAGGATCATTTAACTCTGAGAACGCATTACAAAGCTCATTTCCTCCGATACAGAGTAGTTGGAAACGTTCTGTGTATCGAGGATCTTCTGGCTTTCGTTTTGCCAGTGGAGAAAGATCCACAGGGTGATCAATCATAAAGACCGGATTGATGATGTGGAGACGTACATACTTTTTATAGAGTTCATCAATAATCTTCCCTCTTCCATCTGATGCCTCGACAGACACATGAAGCTCTTTCGCTTTTTGATACATGGAAGCCTGATCTTCAAAATCCTCAATGTCGACCTTTGCAAATTCCATGATGAGCTCACGCATGGTTTTTCGTGGATACGGTGGAGTGAAGTCAACCTCTCCGTCTTCTGTCTGCAACTTCATGTCTAAGCCAACATGGGAAAACAAATAAGGAATGAGCTCTTCCACAAGGTTCATGGAATCTCGATAATCTGCATACGCCCAATAATACTCAATCTGTGTAAATTCAGGATTATGGTTGTTGTCGATCCCTTCATTTCTGAAACACCGTGCGACTTCAAATACTTTTTCAAATCCCCCAACAATCAAACGCTTCAAGTAAAGCTCAGGAGCGATACGTAGATACAACTGCATATCCAGAGCGTTGTGATGGGTGATAAATGGCTTTGCGTTCGCTCCTCCATACAACGGTTGCAAAATAGGAGTCTCAACCTCAAAAAAACCTTTTTCGTTAAAGAACTCACGAAGGTGACGAACAAGCACACTTCGGAGCTTTGCAATACGCATGGAATCCTCATTTCCTAGGAGATCGAGATAGCGTTGACGATAGCGTTGTTCGATGTTTTGGAGACCATGCCATTTTTCTGGAAGAGGCAGAAGCGTTTTTGTAAGGAGTCTGTACGATGAAGCATCGATAGAACGCTCCCCTTTCTTTGTGAGGAAGGCGGTTCCTGTGACTTCAAGAAAATCTCCAAGGTCAGTCGTTTCTTTTAAAAAGGCATACGCTTCTTCGCCCATGTGGTCTTTCCGAAATGCAATTTGGACGATGCCACTTTCATCTTGAATCTGCGCAAAGGTTAGACCTCCATGTGCTCGAAAAAGACGCACACGTCCTGCAATGGTTACCGCCTCATTCGTCTCTTGAAATGACTCAAAACGATCCAAAAATGATTGGGTCATGAGTGTCCTATTTCCTTTTGTTGGGTAGGGATTAATCCCTGCTTCTTTGATTTTTTGAAGTCTACCGAGTCGATCTTGTTCTTCTTGAGTCATAAAAAAAATACAGCAAAATATGCCGTATTTTAGTCTGAAAGAGACGTCTTTGTCAAAGTTATGAAAGACTGATTATACGATATTTGATCGAGCCGGATGGGGCTTCAAATTCAACGTCTTCTCCAGGCTTTGCTCCCAAAAAAGCCATTCCGATGGGTGATTCGTTGCTAATCTTTCCTTCGATTGGATTTGCCTCACTTGAACCAACAAGAGAAAACGTTTTTTGTTTCCCCTCCGTTTCTACAAGAAACGTTGTTCCAAGACCAATTTGTTTGGCTCCCACTTCATCTTGCACAAGAACATAATCATGTAACTTGGCTTCCAAATCAAAAATGCGAGTTTCGTTCAGCGCCTGTTCTTCTTTTGCTGTCTGGTATTCAAAATTTTCAGAAAGATCTCCCATTTCCTTTGCGTGAAGAATCTTTTCCGAGATCTCCCATCGTTCCGTTTCTTTTCGGTACTCAAGCTCCTTCTTCATGTCTTCAAGAGCTTGGGCGGATAGATATGTTGGCATAGGTTCTACGTAAAAAATCAACACCCGTGCGAAACGTCGCTCGAGTGGTTCATATACGCTACGACGTACGGGCGTCTTTGTCAATCACTTTATGAGGGAGCGTAGCAAACCACGTGCTTAAAGGGACCGTAAGGACCAGAGCACAGGTTCCCGCGAGCGTTCGTACAATTTCTTCCGCAATTAGTTCATTGTTAAAAAAAGACTGATAACCGCCCGCCTGATTCATGTATAGCAGAAACGCAGGGAGAGCAGCTCCTGCATAGACGAGGATAAGTGTATTTACCGTTGAGGCGATGTGGTGACGTCCGAGTCGCATTCCCTTTTTAAACAGCTCTTTTCTTGTTATGTGCGGATTCACAAGAAGAAGTTCATCAATCACTTCACCTTGCGTAATAGCGATATCATCTAGGACACCGACCGCCCCGAGAATGATTCCTGCTGCAAGAATTCCTACAGGAAGCTGAACCGGATCAAGCTCCCAAAACAGGAGCGCTCCTTCCTCTGATGCGAGACCTGAGAGACGTGCTAAGGGAACAAAGATATCTGTGAAGAGAATGACCAAGGCCAATCCTCCGAGCGTGCTCAGAAATGCATAAAAAGTCTGGAGCTTTAGTCCGTGAGACAAGTGCATGTTGATCGCGAGGATTACCGCCGAGGCGATGACCGTAGCGGTGACAGGATCTGTTCCGTTGAGAATGGCTGGAAAGAGACCAAGAACAAGGATCGCAACGGTTGCAAGTAAGCCGATGAGTGAGAGGAATCCTCGTACAAGTCCAATGACCAATGTGATGAGCGCAAACACCCCCACCACCCACCACAACCCTCCTTCTCGATGCACATCATCGAGGTACACCTGTGTACCCGTGTCTGACTGAATCAGTCGAAGACTCACCCGATCCCCTACGTCCAAACGATACCCAACACCAAGAATAAATGAATCTGCGGTATCAACCTCGAAGTGCTCTCCCGAAACGGCCTCTGCCTCAAAGATGTAGTGATGAACAGATCCTTCCAATATCTCATCGAGAGAAATGGACGTAATGGAAGCATCTACCTCCACTGCCTCAAATCCCTCCTGGGCAGACAATGCGCTTGGTGAGGCAGATAAAACAAGGAGTGAAAAAAAAGTGAAAATTTGAAGCGTGCGTCTCATACGGAAGAGAAATTACAAACCGAAATTGAACCACCAGTCGAAAATTGTTCGAGCGAGAGGAACCGCTGCATCACTACTCTCCCCTCCCTCTTCAATCAATACAACAAGAACGAGATTTGGATTCTCATAAGGAGCGAATCCTGTGAACCATGAGTGATACGGACGGTCTCCCGGAGTCTGTGCCGTTCCTGTCTTCCCCGCCACAGCTTCTGAGAGCGTGCTGAGCGAACGGGCACTTCCAATCGTAATAGTTTCTCGCATGCCCTGTTGGACGATGGTGAGCGCATACGTATCAAGGTCTTGAATGGGAACAGGATCCGGGTGGCTGACAAGCTCTTGAGCAAACCCGTCGGCCTGCTCCATGACGTAAGGAGTTACTTTTGACCCACCATTAGCAATCACAGCTGTGGCAACGGCCATCTGCAAAGGGGTGGTCAAAAAATCTCCCTGACCGATCGCAAGATGATACGTGTCTCCAACATACCAACGCTCTCCCTTTACCTCCTCCTTCCACTCTTTCGATGGAAGGAAGCCATCCCCTTCATTCGGGAGATCTATTCCCGTGGGTGAGCCAAACCCAAATCGTTGGGCATAATCAGAAATGCGTTCTACACCGAGTCCTGTTACTGTATCAAATCCTCCGCCAATAATATAGAAGTAGGTGTTTACCGATTGCGCAATAGCTTTACGGGCATCCGTGACACCATGCCCTCCCGCTTTCCAATCGGGGAAAAACCATTGACCAATGCGAAGGCCACCTGTTGAGACAAAGGAGGTGTGTTCACTCACGACTCCTTCTGCGAGAGCGGCATAGGAAACGACAGGCTTAAACGTTGAACCTGAGGCAAATTCTCCAGAGATCGCTTTAAAAAACAGTGGTTGATCCGTATTGTTCAAAAAGGATGCATATCGTTCAGATGAGATTCCCCCAATAAACTCATTCGCATCATATGTCGGAAGACTGACGAGGGCTCTCACGGCTCCTGTTTGAGGATCAAGAGCGACAACAGACCCTCTTGTGGCTCCGACACGTGTGAATGTCTCTTGCATTTGTTGCTCAATGAATTTTTGAAAATCAGCATCAATGCTCAGGGTAATGTTTGAACCGAGAACCGGGTCTTCCTTAGAAAGAATTGAGAGTTTATTCCCGAGGGCATCAACCTCGTACACGAGTCTTCCTGGGACGCCACGAAGGAAGGTCTCTTGCACCTGTTCAACGCCTGTCTTTCCAATGGAATCAATTAATCGATATCCCTCTCCCTCATGATTCTTAAAATCCACGTCATTCAATGAACCTGTATATCCTAAAATATGAGAGAGGGATGGAGCTGATGAGGAGTAGATCCGTTTTGTTCGTGTGGTGAGTGAGAATCCAGGAAGGTTTGATACTTCAATAGCTAAACGAATCGCTGACTCATAAGGAAGATCATCTGCAATGGGAATAGGGTCATAGGGACGAGAGGCGTACTGAGACAGAAGAAGATCTAAATCTGTTGGCTGGGTCCCAATGAGACTGGCCACTCGTTCGAACAACACGTCACGTTCATCTCCTTCGGGAAGATCGGCTTTTGTCATGGTGAGAACAAAGGCCGGTTCATTCCAAGCAAGTGGAATACCGGATCGATCAGAAATAAGTCCACGTGATGGCACAATGAGTTCTGCCCGTTCCTTATTGTCATTTGATAAAAGTGCATAATGTTCCCCACGGATCACTTGTAAATGGGCAGAACGTGCCCCAAAAATCATGGTGATTCCAAAAATGAGAAACACACCGATTTTGACGCGTCGGTAATGAATCGATGTGGTGAGAGGCACAGGTCCCCTTCCGCGAGTGCTTGAACCATCTCCTGAAGCAATAAATTGCTCAAGGTCTGAATCTGATCCATCCCATCCGACAATCCCATGACGACCGTCTTGTTGGAGGTGAAAGAGATGTGTTGGAGATTGTTTCTTCCGAAAAAACACAGTCTATATTCGATTAAGGACAAAACGTTCAATGTGCCCCCAACTCTTCTTGAGGGATGGAAAAATGAAGAGAAGCAGAAGGCACGCGAAAAGACCTGCCCAGACGTTTGTGAACAAAATATTTCTCCAAATCAACTGGGTTGATCCACTGAGGTGATAGAGAACGGACGTCCCTAGTTGAGAAATAGACAATACAACAAGACTTAACAGAGCTGTTGCTGTTACTCCATAAAAAGATTTGTTCGTAAATATATGCTGAACAAGAAGGATCATGGAAAAGCTGACAATCGTATAAGAAAGAACTTCTAGAGGAGCATAGGAGATGGCGAGGACATCAAGGACAAGTCCGTAAGAGATCAACCACCACCAGACAACGGTGCGAGTTTCATATTGATACAGATAGATCGTCACAACAAGCACGAGGGGAATTCGATCAAATGGAAATGGCAGAGCTTGAATGAAGCTCACTTGAACCGTGAAGAGGATGATAAGGGCTAAGATCAGGAGGATGGCTCGAATCATGATTCCACATCTGAAGGAATAAGAATGAGTACAGAGGAAACTCGACGTATATCACCAAGAGGTTCCACGATAGCTTCTTGAAATGGAGAGCCAGGATCTTGCTGAACGGTATTTACAATCCCTAAAAGCAATCCACTTGGAATGGGAGATTCAAGTCCTGATGTCACCACAAGGTCGTTTTCGTTGATCGTTTCGTCAACCGGAATGAGTTCGATGCGTAAAAGGTCACCTACAGATCCTGTTGCGACTCCGATGGTGCGACTTTTGTTGAGAAGGCTCACTGCTACTGAATGTGTTGGGTCTGTAATGGCGGTAATGGTTGAAGAACGTTTCCCTAGCCCAGTAATTTTGCCAATGAAGATTCCCTCCCCTACGACCACAGCGGAACCTAAAACAGCACCATCTTCAGATCCGACATCAATCACCAGTCGACTGACAGAATTAGAAATGCTTTTTGAAAGGACCCGCGCAGAGATGTACGAAAAATTTGTGCGTTCGATAAATTTGAGTTCCTCTTGCAAGTAGGCGTTTTCCTCTTTTAGCCGTTCGAACTCTGCCTTCTCAATCATGAGATCATCACGCTGAGCATACAGGTCCATGAGTTCTTCTGAACTGATGTCTCCTGCTTCTCTCCACCAAAACACGGCATCTGACACCCATGTTCCTAATGAAACGAGCGGAGAGGCAACGGGGGCGATAATGGATGTGAGAAGTCCTTGCAAGGAAAAGAAGACAGCAAGGAAAAAAAAAGATAATAGAGCGAGGAGGCGTCTGGAGCGCTTCTTATCTTTCTGAGATGATTTCATACGCTCGTCCTAGATAATACTTCCTTCTGTTGCTGATGGGAGAGAAATATCCTTAAGTAAAACGGGGTCTTCGAGTAAAAGACCGGCACCTCGTACCACACAGGTAAGCGGATCGTCTGCAACGCGCACAGGGATAGCGGCTTGTCTTGAAATGAGGGTGTCCATTCCACGAAGGAGGGCTCCTCCGCCAGTGAGAACAATTCCACGTTCATAGATGTCAGCCACGAGCTCAGGAGGGGTGATTTCAAGAGTTGCCTTGATATTTTCTACAATGATTCGGACAGATCGTTGGATTGCCTCTCGAACCTGCGTATCGTTGATAATAATTTCTTTTGGAAGACCAGATAAGAGGTCTCGTCCTCGCATTTCGATTTCTAATGGCTCATCTGGTTCTATCGCTGTTCCAATTCTAATCTTTAAACGTTCGGCGATGCGCTCACCCAAAAGAAGATTAAAGGAGTCACGTGCGTATTGAATAATATTTTTATTCATTTCCTCTCCCGCAATGTCTAGTGACTTCCATGTCACGACACCCGCCAAAGACATGACCGCGATCTCGGTCGTTCCTCCACCGATATCGACGACCATCATTCCTACCGCCTCCGCGAGAGGAAGTCTTGCTCCTAGTGCTGCCAGAAGAGGGTTTTCAACCAGGTGCACCTTACGGGCTCCCGCAGACAAGGCAGCATCTTCAATCGCCTTTCGTTCCACTTCTGTGGTTTCTAATGGAACACCGATCACGACACTTGGCCTAGGGACAATCGTAAATGATTCATCGTGAACCTTGTCGATAAAAAACTTCAACATTTTTTCTGTGACCTCAAAATCAGAGATGACCCCTTTTGAAAGAGGTTTAGAGATCAGAATGTGAGGGGGGGTTTTCCCCAGCATGTCTTTTGCATCTTTTCCAACAGAGAGAATCTGATCTGTCCGAGTATTGATGGCAACGATTGATGGTTCATTTATTACAATGCCCCCATCCTTCGAATAGACAAGAGTATTCGATGTCCCCAAATCGATTCCGAGATCCTTTGAAAACTTTCCAAGTAGCTTATTGAACATAAAAAAGAAGAGGGTTAACCCCTAGATTCTACCAGGCTCACACCTATCCCAGCAAGCCGTCTATTGGACTGTTTTAGTGTTCAGGAGTGACGGGAAGAGAGAAAGGTCAATTCGATCAGTCCAAGAATGATAATGACCAACAACATGGTCCACCATCTGAACCATCCATGGGAAAATAGCATGAGAGAACCTGACAACAAAACCGTAAAGAGAATTCCCTGTCGGAATGATCTTAATACGATTCGTGAGGCGAGTTCTTCTTTAGATCGCCATAAACGAATTAACATTCCCGCAAGGGAAATGGTCCCAAAGAGAGCCATGGTAAGGGTCGTATAAAAGAGAAGGAAACCCAAACCCCCTGAACGAGTTGGATCAACTCCATGCAACACCACAGCCCAAGCAATCCATGCCGTGACCGTTCCAAGTGTCATAAGAATAAGGTAGCTACGGAAGCTCATAGCGAGAAGGTTCTTTTGAGAGAAAAACGGAAATTTTATCGAACGTAACAGAAGGAAATTCTTGTTGAAGTTTTTCAAGAAGTTGTTTTTCAATTCCTCGTACTCCATGTCTGGCGGCAGCACTTTTTACACGCAACCTGAGAACGCCATCCTTAAACGAGATCGCAACGACGTCGTAGACAAGCATCCCCGTTAAATATCCAGGGATGTTTCTATTCGCCGCTTCAACAACCATAGATGACGCAATAGATCGACGTACGCCAGGTCGATTAAATGCAGAACCAGAGAGAAGATCTCGAATAGACGACGTGGACATACAAAACAATTATAGCAGATAATCTTTACGACTGACGAAACTCACAGATATCTGCAAAATCACAGAACGAACAATGAAACCCTGGGGTTGGATCGAACTTTGATGCGCGAATATCTTGAACGCGTTCGATAATCGAATCCTGAAGCGCAAGTAACTGCTCCCCTGTTCCTAGGAAGGAAACTTGGCTATTGTCCTCAAGATAGTGATAGGTGAGGCGCGTAGGATTCAAGCCAAGAACATCACGAACAGCGAGTTGATACAAAAGAAGTTGCTCCTTATCCTCCTTGGAAATGGTCTTGGCCGTTTTTGGTTTTCCTGTTTTGTAATCAATAATTTCTACTCCCCCCTCAAAATGATCCATGCGATCAATACGTCCCTTTAAAACAACATCGCCTAATTTGATGGTAAATGGCTGTTCAATCGAGTGTGGTTTCGGTGGGTTTTTCTTGGTTTTTTTGTAGAAGTTTTTGAGCGATGCCAAGCCCTGGGAGCGATATTCTTCTCTCTGGCGATCATTCACAAACCAATCATCCTGCCAGCAGTGAGCATAGATTTCTTCAAGTTCCTTGAGAGTGACTGGGACAGCATCTGATGTTTCTGAACGCGCAAGCCACACGGAAAAGAATTCCTGAAGCGTGTTGTGCATGGTCTTCCCATACGAGAATGTCCACTTCCCCATGACGGGAACCTTCAGAATATGCGCAAACTTATATTGCAATGGACAGGAGCGAAACGCCGCAAGCTGTGTGAATGAAAATTGTTTTGGAATGGCGAACTTCACCGTCGTTTCTGAGGATGCTTCTAATGGACCAAGGTCCTCGTCAAAGAGCTCGAATTCCTGCGGGTGTGACTGAGGAGGATCGAAACCGAGTTCTAGGAGAAAGCGTGAAATTTTGCGTTTGCGAGCGCCTCCATAGTCCTCTGCAGAAGTGAGGTATAACCCCTTCTTGGCGCGTGTCATGGCGACATAAAACAAACGGCGCTCCTCTTCCAGATGTGCTTCTTTTTCAGATGCTTCTTCCAAACCGAGTCCTTCCGGAAACGGGATGGCATCGTTCTTTGCATTCGTCGGAAACCGTTGATCGATGAGATTCACCACGAACACATGTTTGAACTCAAGTCCCTTTGACGCATGAATCGTCATGATGCGAACAACATCAGGTCCTGATTCAAGATCCACGGACAACGAACCCTCCTCTCCTGCGTCTCTCTCATGGGTGTACTCCAAGAGAAACGCATGAAGAACAGGATGTTCACTTCGTTGCTCAAACGATTTCAGTCGCTGATAAAACTGTTGAAGATAACTAAAACTATCGAGCTTCTTTTGTTCTGAAAGTTGATTGAGTTTCTCGAGGTACCCCGACTCCTTCGCCACAATGACGAATAGTTCTCCTACTGGACGTGTCCGGGCATCCTCTTGGAAACCTTTTATCTGCGTTAAGAGGTTATTGAGGAGCACTTGTTCCTCCAGCGAAACTTCTTGAAGCGTCGCAACCTGCTCGCATGCTTCAAAAAGGGACTTCCCCATTTTCAACGCTAGGCGATTTAGCTCCATGATCGTGCGATCAGATATTCCGGACAGCGATGAAGTCAGGAGGCGATACATGCTGGCACTATCAAAGGGTGTATCGATGACACGCAAATAGGCCATGAGATCAAGAATCGGTCGCTTTGTATACAATCCACTCAATGCGAGAAATTGATAAGGAATTCCATGTCGATCCAGAGCCGTGGCGAAATCTGTCCCTGCCGTGTTTGAACGCACAAGAATCGCGAAGTCGCTCCATACAGTTTCTGTTTCCGCCTCGCGAAGCTTTACTATCTGGTCAACAACTCGTGTGACCTCTTCTGCCAGAGTTGGGGCATGGAAGTGTTCTACCTCAGCGGTATATTCAAGCATGCCCTCTAATTTCTTGGAGAGCTTTCTTTCCTCAGATGCTTCAAGCCGGTGTGGATTGTTATGTTGAATAAACGCATGGGCGGTATCAAGAATTTTTTGGGCAGATCGATAATTTTTTGTCAGAACAACACGTTTTGATTCTGGAAAATCTTTTTCGAATGTGAGGATATTTGTGAGAGAGGCGCCTCGAAATTTATAGATCGATTGATCATCGTCTCCTACGATTGTCAGATTTCTTAGGGGTTCGGCAATCTCCTTTACGATCTGATACTGCGCATCATTGGTATCCTGGAACTCATCCACGAGAATAAACTTATACTGTTCACGAATCTTTTTACGAATTGCTGGTCGTTTTCTCAGTAGCTGAAGTGTGTAGAGCATGAGATCTCCAAAATCTAGCGCATCATTCTCGTGCAAGATCTCCTGATAGGTTGTATAGGCTCTTGCAAGCTCCTCCAGTCGCCTCTGTTCACTCAGTTCCACCTCGTCGGTCTCATCGAACTCAGGTGCCATTCGTTTTGCCTCCACGAAGGCCTGATAGTCAACGGCGTCAATTCCAAGGTCCTTTGCCCGTGAAAAGTGCGTGAGGAGTGACTTGATGTACTTGGTCGGGTTTCCTAACGGACGGTAGTG
>Ga0210019_1000245_pt1 | contig 74291 bp, 61 predicted proteins | sample CryGeyCG2114_020_2_FD_183969 | JGI IMG/M metagenome (GOLD analysis project Ga0210019, IMG submission 183969) | Groundwater microbial communities from aquifer - Crystal Geyser CG11_big_fil_rev_8/21/14_0.20 (SPAdes) (version 2) | ecosystem: Environmental > Aquatic > Deep subsurface > Groundwater ...
CCCGCCGGTGCCGTTCTCCTATCTGACCGAGGCGATCGCGACGCCGCAGGTCGCCTGCGGCATCACGGAAACCACGCCGGCGACCCACGACCTGATCCGCGCCAACATCCACCGCGCCCCCATGTATTCCGGGCAGATCGAAAGCACCGGCCCGCGCTACTGTCCGTCCATCGAGGACAAGGTGGTGCGCTTCGCCGGGCGCGAACGGCACCAGATCTTCCTCGAGCCCGAGGGCCTGGACGATCCCACGGTCTATCCCAACGGCATCTCCACCTCGCTTCCCAAGGAGGTGCAGGCGGCGATGCTGAAGACCATCCCGGGCCTGGAAAACGCGGCCATGCTGCGGCCGGGATACGCCATCGAGTACGACTTCGTCGACCCGCGCCAGCTCACGCCGACCCTGGAAACCCACCGCGTCCCGGGCCTGTTCCTGGCCGGGCAGATCAACGGCACCACGGGCTACGAGGAGGCGGCGGCGCAGGGCCTGGTGGCCGGCGTCAACGCCGCGCTGCGGGCCGGGGCGGGGGGTGCGGACGGTCCGCCGCGGGAGTTCGTGCTCGACCGCGCCGACGCCTACATCGGCGTGATGATCGACGACCTGGTGACCCTCGGCACCCGCGAGCCCTATCGCATGTTCACCTCGCGCGCCGAATACCGGCTCAAGCTGCGCGCCGACAACGCTGACCAGCGGCTGACGCCGCGCGGCATGGGCGTCGGCTGCGTCGGCGCCGCGCGCGCCCGCGCCTACGCGGCCAAGCAGACGGCTCTCACGCTCGGCCGCCGCCTGCTGGAGCGCCTGGAGGACAGCCCCACCGCGCTCGCCAGCGCCGGCTTCGCCGTCAACCGGGACGGCGCCCGGCGCAGCGCCTGGACGCTGCTGTCCTATCCCGGCGTCACGGCGCGCGACCTTTCCGGCCATTGGCCCGAGATCGCGGAGGTCCGCCCCGGCATCCTCGACCAGCTTGCCATCGAGGCGGGCTACAGCCAGTACCTGGTGCGTCAGGAGGCGGACATCCGCGCGTTCCGCCGCGACGAGGGCCTGACCCTGCCGGCGGCCCTCGACTACGACGCCGTCCCGGGCCTGTCCAACGAGGCGCGCGAGAAGCTGAAGCAGGCCCGCCCGGCGACGCTCGGCGCGGCCGCCCGCGTGCCGGGCGTGACCCCGGCGGCGCTCACCATCCTGCTCGCCCATGTGAAGCGCCGCGACGCGCGCCTGAGCGCGTGACAGGGCTCGCCGACCGGACCCGTTGTTTCACGTGAAACACTCGCCGTCCGAACCCGCTGCCCGCATGCCGGACGACGTCGCCCGGGCCCTCGCCCTGCAGGGGCCCGCGGGCGCGGCCGCCCGGGCGCGGCTCGAAACCTATGTCGCCGCCCTGGCAAAGTGGCAGAAACGCATCAACCTGATCGGCCCCGCCACCGTCGCCGAGGTCTGGCGCCGCCATGTGCTCGACTGCGGGCAGCTCGCGGCGCTGATGCCGGTGCCGCCCGTCCGCGTCTGCGATCTCGGCTCCGGCGCCGGACTGCCGGGCCTGGTCCTGGCGGCGATGGGCGTCGGCGAGGGGCAGGGGGGCGGCCTCGACCTGGTCGAGAGCGACGCCCGCAAGGCCGCCTTCCTGCGCGAAGCCAACCGCCTGATGGGCGCCCATGCCCGCATCCTCAACCGGCGCATCGAAGAGGTCGCCGGACGCGAGGCCGCGCCCTACGACGTCGTCACCGCGCGCGCCCTGGCACCCCTGCCGAAACTCCTCGACCTTGCGGAAAACCTGTTGAAAACCGGTGGAAAACTTCTGTTTTTAAAGGGCAGGGGGGCCGATGCGGAATTGACCGAATCGGAAAAAACCTGGAAGATGCGGGTCACCAAAACGCCCAGCGCAAGCGATGCCGAGGGCGTCATTCTCCTGATCGAGGACCTGGAAAAGCGGCATGGCTGAGTCCCCCTTCGACGCCGGCACCGGCCCCGCGCCGCATGAACCGGCCGCCGGGCCATCCGGCCCGGCCCCGGCCGGCCCGCGCATCATCGCCGTCGCCAATCAGAAGGGCGGGGTCGGCAAGACGACCACGGCGATCAACCTGGGCACGGCGCTCGCCGCCGTCGGCAACCGGGTTCTCATCATCGACCTGGACCCGCAGGGCAACGCCTCCACGGGCCTGGGCATTCCCCGGCACGCGCGCGCGGTCAACGCCTATCACCTGCTGATCCATGCCGAGCCCCTGGCCGCCGCCGTCCAGGCGACGGAGATCCCCAACCTGGAGATCGTCCCCTCGGGGATCGACCTGTCGGGGATCGAGGTGGAACTGGTCGACGAGGACGGGCGCGAATATTTCCTGAAACGGAGCCTGGAGGCGGCCCGCTCCGCCGCCGGCCCGGCCTACGACTATGTGCTGATCGACTGCCCGCCGGCGCTCGGCCTGCTGACCGTCAATTCCCTGGTCGCGGCGCAGGCCGTCCTGGTGCCGCTGCAGTGCGAATTCTTCGCCCTCGAAGGGGTCAGCCAGCTCATGCAGACCATCGAGCGCGTGCGCGCCGCCTTCAATTCCGCCCTGGAGATCCAGGGCATCGTGCTGACCATGTTCGACCAGCGCAACAACCTGTCGGGCATGGTCGAAACGGACGTCCGCGACCACTTCGGCGACAAGGTGTACGAAACGGTCATTCCGCGCAACGTGCGGGTGTCCGAGGCGCCGTCCCACGGCCGCCCGGTGCTGATCTACGACACCGCCTGCGCCGGCTCGCGGGCCTATCTCAACCTGGCCAGCGAAGTCATCAGCCGCGAGCGCCGGACGCAACACCGCCAGGCCCTGGCCCGCCAGGGCGGCGGCCAACCGATGGGGGTCTCATGATGGCCGAGAAACGCAGGAACCTGGGGCGCGGCCTGTCGGCCCTGTTGGGCGAGGACACCTCGGCCGAGCGCGCCGGCGGCCCCCGCCAGGTCGGCGTCGCCAAGCTGCACCCGGGCCGCTACCAGCCGCGCCGCACCATGGGCGAGGACGAGCTGAAGGATCTCGCCCAGTCGATCCGCGAGATGGGCGTGCTGCAGCCGATCCTGGTGCGCGAGCATCCCGACCGCTCCGGCGAATTCGAGATCATCGCCGGCGAGCGGCGCTGGCGGGCGGCGCAGCTGGCGCAGCTCCACGAGGTGCCGGTCCTGGTCAAGGTGCTGTCCAACAAGGAGACCCTCGAGGTCGCCCTGGTCGAGAACCTGCAGCGCGAGGATCTGTCGCCGCTCGAAGAGGCGGTCGGCCTGCAGCGCCTGATGGACGAATTCGGACATACCCAGGAAGCGCTCGCCCGCGCCGTCGGCAAGAGCCGCTCGCACGTCGCCAACATGCTGCGCCTTCTCGGTCTGCCCGACGCGGTCAAGGCCATGCTCGACGCCGGCGACCTCAGCGCCGGCCACGCCCGCGCGCTGCTGGCCGCGCCGGCGCCGGAAGCCCTGGCCCGCGAGGTCGCGGAGAAGGGCCTCAGCGTGCGGCAGACCGAACAACTGGTGCAGCGCGCGGCGCGATCGCCCAGGACCGCCGCCACGCGCGGGCCGAAGCAGAAGGACGCCGACACCCGCGCCCTGGAGACGGACCTGTCGGACAGGCTCGGGCTGCGCGTCGCCATCGCGTCCAAGGGGCGGGAAGGATCGGTGACGCTCTACTACAAATCCCTCGACCAGCTCGACGGCCTGCTGCAGCGCCTGAGCGGCCAAGCCGCGGGCGACTGACAGGCGGCCAAGCCGCGGGCGACTGACCGGCGGCCGGGCCGCCTTGGATCACCGCCGTGATCCAAATTCGCGAACAGGAACGATTTCGCAGGGTGGCGTGGCGCGATTTCCCTAACGCGCCAGCCGCGCGAGGCGGATGAAGGCCCGCTCGCAGATCACCGCATCCGGCCCCAGGCCGCTTTTGCAAGCCCGCTCCGCTTCGGTGAGGATGTCCAGGGCGGTCGCCAGGCGGCTCGGCGTCCATGCCCGTAATGCATTGATAAATAATGGCTTTTCCTTGAAGAACACGGGCGGGCGCAGGGATTCGACGGCCTGTTCCGGGCGCGTCCCGCGGGCCACGGCTCCGGCCGCCAGGTGGAGGCGCTGGAACAGGCGTTGCGCCGCGCGCAGCATCGCCACGGAATTCTCGCCGAGTGCGGCGGCGCTGGCGAAGGCGTCGAGCAGCATCGGCACGTCGCCGCCCATCAGCGCCTGCGTCACCGCGTCCGTGCCGCGCCCGGCGTTGTCGCCGACGCAGGCCTGGGCGTCGGCGAGCGTCACCTCCGGCCCGGCCCCCTGCATGTAAAGCACCAGTTTCTCAAGCTCGCGCCGCGACACCAGCCGGTCGTTGCCCAGGTTGGCGGCCAGGTAGGTCAGCGCGTCGCCGCCGACGGTCAGGCCGGCGGCCGACAGCGCGTCGCGGACGACCTGCTCCACGGCGCGGGCGTCGTCGGCGTAGCACGGCACGGCGGCGGCGTTGGCCGCCCCCTCGCACAGCTTGCGCAGCTTGGAGCGCGGCGGCAGGTCGCCGGCGACGATCACCACCAGTCCGTCGCCGGCGGCCGCGAGCGCGCGCGCCACGGCCGGCTCCAGGCGGTCGCCGCCCTCGACCCTGATCGCCCGCCGCCCGCCGCCGAAGGCCATGGCCGCGCGTTCGGCGGCCAGGCGCTCGGCGTCGTCATTGACGTCCTGCTCGTCGACGGAGGTCGTCCGGAAAGGATCGTCGGTCGAGCCGGCGATCGCGCGAACCACCCTGTCGGCGCGTTCACGCACCAGCCCCTGGTCGGGCCCGTAGACCAGCACCGCGGCGACGGCATTGCCCGGGTTGTCCAGGAAGCCGTCGGTCTGGCGGCCGCTGACCTTCATGGCCGATCCCCGGATGCGCGGCCGGCGATGTCAGCTCTTGCCGGCATGGGATTTGAGGAAGATCGCGACCCTCAGGCGGATGTCGTCGCCCAGTTGCCGCACGGCGCGGTCGCGGGCGCCCTTTTCGGCCGTCAGCGTGGCGAATTCGGAGTTGAGGATGTTGAAGCTGGAAATCGCGCTGGTGCTTCCCGACAACAGCCCCGCCCCCGTCCGCAGGTCGGAAAGACGGTAGTTTGCCGTCAGCGTCAGGTCGGCGCGGGTGGCGTCGGCGCTTTTCTGCACGGCGAGGGAGGAGATGCCCTCGCTGACGCTCACGTCGAGGCGGTAGACCGGCGCGCCGCCGGGCCCGCGCGGGGCCAGGCCGTCCAGCAGGGCGTTGCGCAGCTGCTGGCCGAGGCGGGCGAGATCGGGATGGTCCGATGCCGTGCTCCCGACCGGCCCGATTTCGACCTGGGCCAGGGTGTCGCTCAGGTCGGCGCCGCCGGTCCGGCCGTAAAGGGGCCGGAAGCCGCAGCCGCCGAGGCCGGCGGCCAGCAGACCGCCGGCCAGTCCGGCCAGCAGGGTCCTACGCGACCACATTGACGATCCTGTTGGGCACGACGACGACCTTCCTCGGCGGTTTGCCTTGCAGCACGGATTGTACCTTATCGAGCGCCAGCGCCGCACCCTCCGCATCCTCCTTGGCGCAATCCTTGGGCAGTTCGACGGTCCCGCGCAGCTTGCCGTTGACCTGTACCGCGACGGTCACCAGGTCGTCCACCAGATAGGCGGGGTCGGCCTCGGGCCAGGCGGTCTCGGCGACCAGGGTGCCGCCGCGGCCCAGTTCGTGCCACAGGGCCTCGGCCAGGTGCGGCGTCATGGGCGCGATCAGCAGCGTCAGGGTCTCGAGCGCGAAGCGGCGGACCCAGCACGGTCCCGGCCCCCCGTCCTTCAGGCCCTCGACGGCGTTGGTCAGTTCGCGGATGCGCGCCACGGCCTTGTTGAAATGGAACTTCTCGAGATCGCCCGACACGCCGTCGACGGTCTTGTGCACGGCCTTCAGCACGTCTTCCGCGGCGGGCCCGACGGCGTCGGGCCTGGGCGCGCCGGGGCCGGCGAGCGGCGCCGGATTCTCCGTGACCAGCCGCCACAGCCGGTTGAGATAGCGCCAGGCCCCGTCGACCCCGGCGTCGGTCCATTCCAGGTCGCGGTCGGGCGGGCTGTCCGACAGCATGAACAGGCGCGCCGTGTCGGCGCCGTAGGCCTCGATGATCGCTTCCGGATCGACCACGTTCTTCTTGGATTTGCTCATTTTTTCCGAGCGGCCCGGGATCACCGGCCGGCCTGTCCCGGCGTGCCTGGCCTGCGGGCCGTCGAACTCCACCTGGGACGGAAACAGCCACTTGCCGTCCGCGTCCTTGAAGGTCTGGTGGCACACCATGCCCTGGGTCAACAGGCCCGCGAAAGGCTCCTCGACAGACAGATAGCCGCATTTCCTCAAGGCCCGGGTGAAGAAGCGGCTGTACAGCAGGTGCAGTACCGCGTGCTCGATCCCGCCGATGTACTGGTCGACCGGCAGCCAGTAGTCGACGGCCGAGCGGTCGAGGGGGGCGTCCGAGTTCGGATTGCAGAACCGGGCGAAGTACCAGGACGATTCGAAGAAGGTGTCGAAGGTGTCGGTTTCGCGTTCCGCCGGCTTGCCGCAGGTCGGGCAGGCCACGTGTTTCCAGGTCGGATGGCGGGCCAGCGGATTGCCCGCGCCGTCGAAGTCGACGTCGGCCGGCAGTTCCACCGGCAGGTCCGCTTCCGGCACCGGCACGATGCCGCAGTCGCCGCAATGGATGACCGGGATCGGACAGCCCCAGTAGCGCTGGCGCGACACGCCCCAATCCCGCAGACGGTAATTCACGGCGCGCGTGCCGACGCCCATGTCCTCCAGGCGGTCGATCACCCGCACTTTGGCGTCGGCGACGTTCAGGCCGTCGAGGAAGCCGGAATTGATGTGGAGCCCGTCCTCCAGATAGGCCGCGTCGGTCACCGCGAAGGTCGCCGGGTCGGCGTCCTTCGGCGCCACCACCGGGATCACGGGCAGGCCGTACTTGTTGGCGAAATCCAGGTCGCGCTGGTCGTGGGCGGGACAGCCGAAGATCGCCCCGGACCCGTACTCCATGAGCACGAAGTTGGCCACGTAGACGGGCAGGGTGCGGCCCTCGACGAAGGGGTGCAGGGCCCTGAGTCCCGTGTCGAAGCCCAGTTTCTCCGCCGTCTCGATGGCGGCCTCGCTGGTGCCCAGGCGGTTGCATTCGGCGATGAAGCCGGCCAGCCCGCCGTTGCCCCGGGCCAGCTCCTGGGCCAGGGGATGGTTGGCGGCGACGGCGCAGAACGCCGCGCCGAACAGGGTGTCGGGCCGGGTGGTGTAGACCTCGAGCGTATCGTCGCGCCCGTCGAGGGCGAAATGCACGTGCGCGCCCTCGGACCGGCCGATCCAGTTCTCCTGCATCAGGCGCACGCGGTCGGGCCAGCGCTCGAGCCGGTCCAGGCCCTCCAGGAGCTCCTGGGCGTAGTCGGTGATCTTCAGGAACCACTGGCTGAGCTGGCGCTTTTCGACCGGAGCGCCCGAGCGCCAGCCGCGCCCGTCGATCACCTGTTCGTTGGCCAGCACCGTGTTCTCGACCGGGTCCCAGTTGACCCAGGATTCCTTGCGGTAGACCAGGCCGCCCGCCAGGAAATCCAGGAACATCTTCTGTTCGTGGCGGTAGTAGCCGGGCTCGCAGGTCGCCAGTTCCCGGGTCCAGTCATAGGACAGACCCATGGTCTTGAGCTGGCGGCGCATGGTGGCGATGTTGTCGCGCGTCCACGCGGCCGGCGGCACCTTGTTCTCGATGGCGGCGTTCTCCGCCGGCAGGCCGAAGGCGTCCCAGCCCATGGGATGCAGGACGTTGAAGCCGCGCGCCTTCTTGTAGCGCGCGACGACGTCGCCCAGGGTATAGTTGCGCACGTGCCCCATGTGGATGCGCCCGGACGGATAGGGGAACATCTCCAGCACGTAGTACTTGGGCCGGCCGGACTCCTCGCGGACCTGGAAACAGGCCCTGTCTTCCCAGACGGCCTGCCATTTCTGTTCGTTTTCCTTGAAGTTGTAGCGGGCCATTCAGGTCCCCAAAAAAGGTTCTGGCGGGAAACGCTTGCCGGCCGTCGCGGCCCGGGCGGGGTGGGTGGATCGGAAGACCGGCACCGTGCGGGGCCGGCGGATGCGTCAAGGGTTCGGGCGTATTGCGATCGGCCGCCTACTTGCTGTTGATCGTCTGGCGGCGAAGCTGGCGCGCCCGGGTCAGAATCGCGTCCTCGATCTTCGTGCCGGTCTGTTCCGGGACGGCCGCGTCGCGCCACTGGCCGCCGGCGTCCTTGGTCTGGCTGAACACGGCGACCCGGATGCCGTCGGCGCGCAGGGTGCGTCCCAGGATGTAGACGTTCAGCTTGAACCGCTCGTTGGGCGCCTCCTCGGTCGAGTGCCAGTCGGTCAGGATCACGCCGCCGAAGGGATCCGCGGTGGACACGGGCATGAACGCGATGGTGTCGAGCGTCGCGCGCCACAGGAAACTGTTGACGCCGAGCGCGCCGCCGCCGCCGCCGCTCTCGCCCTCTCCGAACAGGCTGATGCCGCCCGAGCCCAGGATGGTTTCGCGCTTGTCGCCGGTGTCCGTCTGGTCATGGGTGGTCGCCTCGATATCGGCGCCGGAAAAATCCGAACACGCCGCCGTGCCCAAGACCAGGCCCGCCGCCGCGGCCGCCGCCAACATCCTTCTTCCCGTCCGCAGGGACATTTCCATTGTATCCTTCTTGCCGACGCTACCGGTGAATGACGCCTCTTCTTAAACCATATCAAGTTCTTAAACCATATCAAGGTTCAGCGCCAAGGGCCGTGACGCAACCCGAAGGGATCCCGGCATAGATGGGGCAATCCGCCGATCCCCGCAATCCCCCCGGCCCCCGCGGCCAGCACCCGGCGGACGGTCGCCGGTCCGATCCCGCCGAGCGCCAGGACCGGCACGCGGACGGCGCGGCACACGGCGGCCAGGCGCCGCACGCCGAGGGCCGGGCGGCCGGGATGGCTCGCCGTCGGAAACACCGGCGACAGCAGGATCGCGTCGGCCCCGGCGCGGGCCGCGCGGCGGGCGCCGGCTTCGTCGTGGGCGGCGGCGCTGACCGGCCAGGGGTCGCCGGCCGGCGCGAAGCGGTGGCGCCGGCGCGTCATGTCCTCGGGCAGGTGCAGGCCGTCGGCGCGCAGGCGAAAGGCCAGGCGCCGGTCGCCGGCGACCACGAAGACCAGCCCGCGGCGCCGCGCGAGGGCGGCGAGGCGGCGGCCCAGCGCGGCGCGGTCGGGGACTTCGTAGTGGCGGAAGATCACGACGGTGCCGGGGGCAAGCCGCCGCAGCGTCTCTTGCGGATCGGGCGTGCGCGCCGCGTCCGTCATGAAGACGAGCAACGGCACCTCGTCCCGGCGCCGCTTTCTCCCCCGGCCGCGCCATGGTAGGGTCCCGGACCTGTGTTCCGTCATTCCCTCGATCCCGGTTGAACGCCGCCCATGACCCTGTCCTCCAGCGTCCCTCATAACGCGGATTCCGACATCGCCGCAAACCTTGCCGAGGTCCGGGCCCGCATCGCCGCCGCCGCCCGCGCCGCCGGGCGCGATCCCCGGGACGTCACCCTGGTGGCCGTGGGCAAGACCTTCGGCGCGGAGCACATGCTGCCGGCCCTCGACGCCGGGCACCGGACCTTCGGCGAGAACCGCGTGCAGGAGGCCGAGGACAAATGGCCCGCCCTGCGCGCCCGGTTCCCCGATCTCCGCCTGCACCTGATCGGCCCCCTGCAATCCAACAAGGCGCGCAAGGCCGTTGAAATCTTCGACGTCGTCGAGACCGTCGACCGGCCCAAGCTGGCCGGCGCGCTCGCCCGCATCATGGCGGAGACGGGGCGCCGCCCCGACTGTTTCATCCAGGTCAACACGGGCGCCGAGGACCGGAAGGCGGGCATCCTGCCCGAGGACGCCGATGCCTTCATCGCCCGCTGCCGGGACGAATTCCGCCTGCCCGTGACGGGCCTCATGTGCATCCCGCCGGTGGACGAGGAGCCCGCCATGCATTTCCAGCTGCTGGCCGAGATCGCCCGGCGCAACGGCCTGCCGCACCTGAGCATGGGCATGAGCGCCGATTTCGAGATCGCCGTCCAGTTCGGCGCGACCCACGTGCGCGTCGGTTCCGCCATCTTCGGCGCGCGGGCGGCGCCTACGCCCTGACGGTCAGCACGTCGCCGGTGCCGGCGGCTTTCAGAAGGTCCAGCAGGTCGGCCTCGGCCAGCGCCACGCAGCCTTCCGTCGGCGCGTATCCATCCTTCGCCAGATGCAGGAAGACGGCGCTGCCGGCGTCCGGCACCGGCGGCGCGTCGTTGTGGCCCAGCGCCACCATCAGGTCGTACAGTCCGTCGTCGCGGGCGAGGGTCTCGTGCCGCCACGGGCAGGGCAGGCGCACCAGGCGGTTATAGGCCGGACTTTGCGGATCGTCGCACCAGCCCAGGTTCGCCGTGATGGCGGTGGCCGGCAGGGCGGTCGCCGGCCGGGGGCGGCGGTCGGCGCGGTAGAACAGACGGCGCAGGGGAAACCGCCCGACCGGCGTGGCGCCGTCGCCTTCGCGCTTGTCCGCCGCGACGCCCGCGCGGCCGAGGGCGCAGAGGACGCGCCGCCGGCCCCAGGTCAGGGTGCCCCGGGCCGGGGTCCCCGGCGACGGCTCGACGATGATCTCCATGCCGGGCAGTCTACCTCAAATCCGCGGCGACCGGACGGCGGCGATCAGCGGACCTGCGCCGCCAGGTTCAGGCCGGGACGGTAGCCCGGCTCGGCCAGGCGCTGGGCCGCCTGATAGCGGGTCCAGCCGTCGACCATGTTGTCGCGGAACCATCCGCCGCCTTCGGCCACGGCGCCGGGGGCGTCGCGCTCGCGGTCGTCGGCCCCGGCGGACGCCGCGGCGGGCAGGGCGGCCATCTCCTTGGCGCGGTCGCCCATGACCCAGGCAAGCTGGTCGCGGGCCCAGGCCGAGACATCCTCGGCGGCGGGCCGCGGGGCGGATTGCGGGGCGGCTTGGGCCATCCGGACCGTCGCCGGGGGTTCGCCGGCACGGGCGCGGCCCGCCGTCGCCCCGGCGCGGTAATAGGCGGTCTGCCGCTCGGCCCAGGCCGATACGGGATCGACCGCCGAGGCCGGTTGGGAATCGCCCCGGTAGAAGGCGACCTGCTCGGCGGCCCAGGCGGAAACGTCCAGGCCGTCGCTGCCGGCGGCCGCGGGCGCCGCGTCCGCCAACCGGGTGTCGTCCGCCGCCGCGGCCGGGCGGCCGGCCCGGTAGTAGGCATGCTGGGATTGCGCCCATTGGCTGACCGGGTCGGCGGCGGCGGTCGCCGCGGCGCGGCCTTGGCCGTCGCCGCTTTGGTAGAACGCCTGCTGCTCGGCCGCCCACTGGCTGACCGGATCCGTGCCGTCCGTTCCGGCGGCGGCGGGCGCCGTGGCCGCAGTCTTGGTCGCCAGCGGCGCCGCGTCGTCGCGGAAGTAGGCCAGTACGTGGCCGCCCATGTCCTTGCCCGTGTTGTGTTCGATCAGCACGTTGGCCACCGACGCCACCAGGCCGATGGGGCCCATGAACAGCGTGCCGCCCATGACCCGGGGCGCCGGGTCCAGGGTGTCGTCGGTCAGGTCGCGGTAGAGGGTCGAGACCACCGGGATGTGCTGCAGCGGATTGACCACGTCGACCAGGTCCCAGAAGGTGAAGCCGTCGTCGCCGAAGGCCTTGAATTCCTTGCCGCCGTCCTGGGGCGCGTCGGAGGATTTCAGCGCTTCGCCGCGCGAAATCCTCACGTCCGGCAGGTCGGCGGGGGTGGTGCGGGGAGGTGTTGCGCCGGGCCCGCCTTGGGCGGGGGCCGCGCGCCAGGGATTGATCCCTTCGGAGGGCAGCGTCATCGATTTTTTTCCCGTTCCGTTCGCGCCCTGTTTCCGGGCGTTGATTCATGGAACCGGAGTCGCAAGACTCGGGCCAAGCCCAAGCCCTTGATTCTTCGGAATTCTGCCGCGCCGCCCGTGGGTACAAGTTGCCCGGCGCGGCAACTTCTGCCGGGCCGCGAGACTCCGGCGCACGGGCGTTTCAATGGTTAATGGAGAGAAATCGGACGGCGCGAAGAACCGAGACAGCAGCCCCGAGCGCTCCCGTGCGGGCACGGGCGCGCAGGTGCCCGGCGGTGCGGAGAATTAAAACAGGGCTCTTCGACGATTCGTGTGGAACTGCCTCGCGAGTCAATCATTCCTTCTCTGTGCCCTCTATGTCCCATTACCAGGACAATCCACGCACAAGCCTTTCCGGGAACAACCGACTAATTCGACACAGAGAGCACAGAGGAAGTGGGATCAATTTGGTATCCGCAATTGCCGGTACCAAATGCCATTCGCCGCGTCGAGGAGCCTAAAACAAATGCCCGGCGCGGCTCGCCTTGGTGCGCAGGTAGCTTTCGTTGTGTTCGTTGGACGGAAAGGCATGCGGCACCCGTTCGGCGACGGCGATGCCGCAGCGTTCCAGGGCGGCGACCTTCTCCGGGTTGTTGGTCAGCAGGCGCACGGCGCCGAAGCCCAGCAGGCGCAGCATCTGCGCCGCCGGCAGGTAGACCCGCTCGTCGGCGTCGAATCCGAGCTGCTCGTTGGCGTCGATGGTGTCGAATCCGCGGTCCTGCAGCTCGTAGGCGCGCAGCTTGTTGACCAGGCCGATGCCGCGCCCTTCCTGCGCCAGGTACAGAAGGATGCCGTTGCCGGCGGCGGCGATCTCGGCGATGGCGCCCTTAAGCTGGTCGCCGCAGTCGCAGCGCAGGCTGCCCAGCAGGTCGCCCGTGAAGCACTCGGAATGGACCCGGGTCAGCGCCGGCGCGCCCGGTTCGGGCGTGCCGATGACGATGGCCAGATGCTCGAGCGCCCCGTCCGCCGGGCGGAAGGCGTGAACCCTGGCCTCGACACCCTTGTCCTGGGCGGCGGCCAGCGGAATGCGGGCGGCCCCCACCTCGGTCAGGGTGCGGGCCTCGTCCAGGCGCTGGCGGAACACGTCGCCGGCGTCGACGAACATCAGGTCGTGGCGCTTGGCCCAGTTCTCCAGGTCGCCGTCGAAGCGGATGACGCCGGTCAGTGCCGCCGGCAGAAGGCGCGCCACCTTGGTAAGGCTGACCGCCGCCGACCAGGCGTCGAAGCGGCGCGCCGCACGCTGGTCCAGGCCGAGGTCGGGCGGCGACCCGGCGTCGCCGGCATCGAACAGGGGATCGGCCAGGCGCGTCACCAGGTCCGGGTCCAGGCCGCCCGCGCGGGACAGCACGACCACGTTGCTTTGCGGCGCCGGCAGGCCCAGCACGGCGGCGCGGCGCGCGGTGACGGCGAGTTCGGGCCCGCTTCCCGACAGGGTTCCGATTTCGGCCAGGCGGCGCGCGTCGACGTGCTCCGCGCCCAACAGGACCAGGCCGCGGCCGTCGCCGTCGCCGGTCACCACCGGGCGGCCGCGGCGCAGTTCGCCGGCCGCCCGGTCGACGGCCTTCTGGGCGCGCGGCTCGCGCGTCGCCGGGGCGTCGCGGCGGTCCAGGTCCAGGGTGCGCGCGCGCGCGGATGGGAAATTCGCGTCTGTCATCGGTCGGCGGCCGTCGCCTTGTCGTCACTTGCCATAATTACGCCGCGGTTGCCCGCCAGATAGGCCGACAATATTCTTTTGCAATATGGTGAATTTTCCCATCCTTGTCATTGACCGCATGGCGCAAATGCGGAGAATCGACGTAAATTTCCGGCATTCGGGGGATCCCTTAACGGAATGGCCAACGACAAGCAAATCCTGATCGTCGACGACGACGCCGAATTCCTGCAAACGCTGTGCGAACAGTTGCAGCTTCACGAGGAATTCACGAGCACGGCCTGCACCAGCGGGACCGAGGCGCTGACGGTCGCCAAGGAGGACCGGTTCGACGTCATCATCCTGGACGTCGGCCTGCCCGACATAGACGGCCGCGAGGTGTGCCGCCTGATGCGGCGCAACGGCGTGACCTCGCCGATCATCATGTTGACCGGCGCCGATACGGACGCGGACACGATCCTGGGCCTCGATGCCGGCGCCAACGACTACGTAACCAAACCGTTCCGCCTGGGCGTCCTGCTGGCGCGCCTGCGTGCCCATATCCGGCAGCACGAACGGTCCGACGACGCCGTGTTCGCGATCGGCCCGTATTCGTTCCAGCCGGCGAACAAGATGCTGGTGGAAGAAACCACGAAAAAAAAGGTGCGCCTGACTGACAAGGAAACGGCGATCCTGAAATACCTGTACCGCGCCGGCGACAAGGTGGTGGGCCGCGACGTCCTGTTGGGCGAGGTCTGGGGCTACAACGCCGGGGTTACCACGCATACGCTGGAAACCCACGTCTACCGCCTGCGCCAGAAGATCGAGCAGGATCCCTCCAACGCCCGCCTGCTGGTCACCGAGCCGGGCGGCTACCGGCTCGTTCCGTAGTCGCAACGACCTGCTCCGCCGACCCCTCCGCGACGTCGCTCGCGCTGCCGCCGTCCCGTCCGGGAAAGGCCACGCAGACCGTCGTGCCCTCGCCCAGGACGCTGGCGATCTCCAGCACGCCGTCATGGATGTCGACCAGGGACTTGACGATGGCCAGCCCCAGGCCCTTGCCGTCGCGCGCCAGATGGGGATTGGCGAGGGCCAGGGCGAACGGCTCGGCCACGGTCGGCAGCTTCTCGGGCGGGATGCCGATGCCGTTGTCGCGCACCGCGAGCCTGGCCCCGCCGCCGGTCGGCGCCGCCGACAGCACCACGCGGCCGCCCCGGTCGGTGTATTTCACGGCGTTGGCCAGCAGGTTGGAGACGATCTGGATGACGCAGACCTGGTCGCCGTAAAGCCGCAGGTCCGGGTCCGTCAGGTCCAGTTCCAGGGCGATCTGCTTCGCGTCCGCCAGCGCCGCGAACGACTTGAGGCAGGCGGTCAGCAGCGGATCGAGCGGCAGCTCGGTCCTGTGGATCGGCCGCCTGCCGGCCTCGACCTCTGCGATGTCCAGGATGTCGCCGACGAGCGCCAGCATGAGGGTGCCGCTCTGGTGGATGTCGTCGACGTACTCGGCATATTTGGACGAACCCAGCGGCCCCAGATGCTGGGCGCGCAGGATTTCCGAAAATCCGAGGATGGCGTTTAGCGGCGTGCGGAACTCGTGGCTCATGGTGGCCAGGAACTCCGACTTCGCGCGGCTCGCCCGTTCGGCGGCGTCGAGGGCGTTCCGCAGCTCCGCCTCGGCGCGCCGGCGCTCGCGGTTCTCGGCCTCCAGGGAGGCGGCCATGACGCGCGTCAGCCAGTACACCAGGGCGCCCGTCACCAGCACGAAGAGGATGCCCTTGACCGTCTGCAGGCGGTTCTCCAATACGGGGTCGTCGACCAGGCCGTGCAGGGCCGCGTCGGAGAACAGGATCCACAGCATGCCGAACACGATGTAGATCGCGGTCACGCGGACGGGGGTCAGCAACGTCGCCTCCGTTCACTGCGCCGCCGGGCGTCCGGCCGTGTCGACCGAGCCGGCGACGGCGTCCGCTTCCCCCCCCGGTTGGCGGACCCGATATTCGCGCGGTCCATTAAAGACGCCACCTTGGCGCGTGTCCAGGGCGGGATGCGTCCGCCGACCGTCCGCTCAGGGAACTTCGAACACGGCGCGCACGGGCGCGTGGTCCGACGGCTCCGGCCAGTCGCGCACCTCGTCGTGGACGGCGGCGAAGCTGAGCGCCGGCGCCAGGGCGGCGTTGACCCAGATATGGTCGAGCCGGCGGCCCCTGTCGGCGGCCCGCCAATCGGCGGCGCGGTAGCTCCACCAGGTGAAGACCTTCTCGTCCGCCGGCACGAAGCGGCGCAGCGCGTCGGTCCAGCCGCCGCCGGCGGGGCCGCCCGCCCCCTCGGCCGCCATCAGGTCCTTCAGCTTGTCGCGCTCCACGGGGGTGTGGGTGATCACCCGGTTCAGGCGCTCGTGGGACCACACGTCGGTCTCCAGCGGCGCCACGTTGAGGTCGCCGGCCACCACCGTCGGAACATCGGCGGCGGCGCGCGCCGCCAGGAACGGCCCGAGGGCGTCGAGGAAGGCCAGCTTGTGGGCGAACTTGGGGTTGGCCTCGGGATCGGGATCGTCGCCGCCGGCCGGCACGTAGAGCGAGTGGACCTCGAGCGGGCGCGCGCCGGCCGCGACGCGGGCATGGACGTGGCGGCAGTCGTCGCGGCCCAGCCAGGGCTCGACGCGCACCTCGGCGAGCGGCCGGCGCGACAGGATGGCGACGCCGTTGTAGCCCTTCATGCCGGCGATCGCCTGATAGGGGAACCCGGCCTCGGTCATGGCCTCGACGGGGAACAGGTCGTTGGTGACCTTGGTCTCCTGCAGGCACAGCACGTCGACCGCCGTCTCACGGGCGAACCGGCGCACCTGGTCCAGGCGCTTGCGCACGGAATTCACGTTCCAGGTGGCGACGGTGACGGGCATCCCTCCTGTTAGCCGGGATGGCGCGGCGCCTCAAGCGGGCCGTGCCGCGCGGGCAAAATGGCGGGCCGGGAAGAACCCCGTTTCTTTCTTCTCACCGTCTCACCGCCTCTGTGGTTCAAATATCCTTAAGGGGTAACCACAGAGGCGGTGAGGCAGTGAGGAGCCGCGACTGGACCAGCGACCTCAGTCTTCTCCGTGATCTCTGTGTCTCCTCCGTGCCCTCTGTGTCTCATTACCAGGACAATCCAGGCCCCGGCCTTTCCGGGAACGACTGGCTTATTCGACACAGAGATCACAGAGGAGGCACAGAGAGCACTGAGGAAAAGGGATCGGAAAAAGGTAACCGTCCCTGAATTATCGCTGAATTATCGCCTGAATTATCGTCCGGCGAGGCCACCGCGGCCAATCGAAGAATGTCCTCCCCGGCGACGCCCCGATGCCGTGTGGCCAAAAAAGAAGCGCCCGGCGGGCCACCGCGGCCCCTTGGGGCCGCGGCCGGTCAAAGAATGTCCTCCCCCGCGATGCCCCGATGCCGTGTGGACAAAATAGAAGCGCCCGGCGGGGGAGGGGGCCGGGCGCTTCGACTCCATCTTAGGAGCGGTTCGGACGGTGAGGGGGGCGCACCGTCCGATGACGCGGCGTTTGGAGCCGCGCTGTATGATTGAATATTGGGTCGACGGGTGCGCCGCGCCAGGGGCAATTTCTGCCATCAGCCATGCGTTGAGCGCATGGCTCGCCGGGCGCTCTAATCGCCGGAGCGCGCGCGCTCGAACTCGGGCACGTCGAACAGCTTGGGGTCGATCCGCCCGCCGTAGAAGGGATCCGTCAGGACGACGTCGGTGATGATGCCCTGGGCGTCGACCACGGTCCATTTGCGCAACGACAGGGGATTGGTGCGGAAGATCAGGGTCAGGCGCCCGGCGAAGGGATCGGCGCGCTCGGCCACCGTCACGAAGATGGCGCCGTTTTCCTGTGCCACCTCGTGAAAGGCGACGCGCTTGGAATCCAGGCTGATGCGCTCGTCCAACAGGAACGCCGCCGGCGTGTCGGCCACGGGGATGTGGGTGACGTTCTTCACGTCCTTGTCGATGTAGCTCAGGTAGTCGCCGGTGGCGACGATCAGGACGGGGTTGGGCGGCTTGTATTCGATGCGCATCCTGCCGGGCCGCGACAGGTACAGCGAGCCCTCGGCGAACTCGTTGGTCGACGACTGCTGGAAGAAGGTCGACTGCAGGGTGGTGATGCCGTTCAGGTAGGTCTCGACGCGGTGGACGATGTCCTTCTGCGCGGGCGTGAGGGCGATCTCGCGGGGCGCGCCCTGGGCCAGGGCGGGCGGCGGCAGAAGGGCCGAAACCAACAGGAAGACGGCGGCCGGAACGGCGTGACGAAGAAGCGAGATCATGGGCGTTATGTAGGCTGATGAACGGCGCGGGTAAAGCGCGATCGCGGACTTTGCGGCAGACAAGGATTAATGGTTGCCGACCAGGACCTCGCGGCGGCCGACGCGGTCGGCCGGGCTGACCACGCCCTGCTCCTCCATGCGTTCGATCAGGCGCGCCGCGCGGTTGTAGCCGATCTGCAGGTGGCGCTGCACGAAACTGGTCGACGCCTTGCCCTCGCGGGCGACCAGGGCGACCGCCTGGTCGTACAGCTCGTCGCCGGAGCCCTCGCCGCCGCCCTCGCCGAACATCCCGGCCTCGTCGTCGCGGGTGACCTCCTCGACGTATTCGGGCACGCCCTGGGTCTTCAGGTGGCCGACCACCTGTTCGACCTCCTCGTCGGACACGAAGGGCCCGTGCACGCGGGTGATGCGCCCGCCGCCGGCCATGTACAGCATGTCGCCGCGGCCGAGAAGCTGTTCCGCCCCCTGTTCGCCCAGGATGGTGCGGCTGTCGATCTTCGACGTCACCTGGAACGAGATGCGGGTCGGGAAGTTGGCCTTGATGGTGCCGGTGATGACGTCGACCGACGGCCGCTGGGTCGCCATCATGATGTGGATGCCGGCGGCGCGCGCCATCTGCGCCAGGCGCTGGATGGCCGCCTCCACGTCCTTGCCGGCGACCAGCATGAGGTCGGCCATCTCGTCGACCACGACGACGATGAAGGGCAGCGGCTCGGTGCCCAGCGGCTGGTCCTCGAACACCGGCCGGCCTTCGGCGTCGAACCCGGTCTGCACCCGGCGCGACAGCACCTCGCCCTTCTTCCTGGCCTCCTTGAGGCGCGCGTTGTAGCCCTCGATGTTGCGCACGCCGAGCTGCGACATGGCGCGATAGCGCTCCTCCATCTCGCGCACGGTCCACTTCAGCGCGACGACGGCCTTCTTGGGATCCGTGACGACGGGCGTCAGCAGGTGGGGGATGCCCTCGTAGACCGACAGCTCCAGCATCTTGGGGTCGATCATGATGAAGCGGCATTCCTCGGGCGACAGGCGATAGAGCAGCGACAGCACCATGGCGTTCATGCCGACGGACTTGCCCGATCCGGTGGTGCCGGCGATCAACAGGTGCGGCATGGTCGCCAGGTCGGCGATAACCGGCCCGCCGCCGATGTCCTTGCCCAGGGTCAGCGGCAGCTTGGCCTTGGTGCGCTCGAAGGTCTGCGAGGCCAGAAGCTCGCGCAGGTGCACCGGCTCGCGGTCGGCGTTGGGCAGTTCGATGCCGATCACGCTGCGCCCCGGCACCACGGCGATGCGCACGCTGATGGCCGACATGGAGCGCGCGATGTCGTCGGCCAGGCCGACCACGCGCGAGGTCTTGGTGCCCGGCGCCGGCTCCAGCTCGTAGAGCGTCACCACGGGGCCCGGGCGCACCTTGACGATCTCGCCCTTGACGCCGAAGTCGTCGAGCACCGAGGCCAGGTAGTGCGCGTTCTGGGCCAGCTTGTCCGGGTCGTGGGCCGGGCCCAGGATGACCTCGGGGCCGCCCAGCAGGTCGAGGGTCGGGGCGCGGTAGGTGCCGTCGCCGACCAGATCGAACGAGCGCTGGCGGTTGGCCGTCCGCGACGGCTTGGGTTTGGCCGCCGGCGGCGCGATCAGCGCCTTTTTCGATTTCAGGGCCTTGCGGTCGCGGGCGCGGGCCAGCAGGCCCTTCCCGGGGTCGCTGCCCACGGCCGCGCGCTCGCGGCGGGCGGTGACGGGGTGTTCGCCGATGTCCGCGTCCGGATCGTCCAGCGCGTCGGCCCGCAGCGGCCCGTCCAGGTCCAGGGGATTCGTGTTCTTCACGCGCCGCGCCAGGCCGGCGATCCAGCGCAGCGCCGCGACGAAGCCCATGACCAGGCCGGCCAGGGCGCCCCCGAGGGCGCGCAGGCCGGCGCTCCAGTCGCGCCGCGTGAAGCCGAGGGCGCAGATGAAGGACAGGGTGCCGATGACGGCGGCGGCGCTGCCCAGCCATTCGCCGGGCACCGCGACGGGCACGCGGGCCATCACGCGGGCCAGGCCGTCGAACGCGAATCCGCCCGTGACCCCGCCGAGCCCGGTCGCCAGCGGCCAGGTCTCCGGCCGGTCGAGCGGCGTCATGGCGAGCGTCAGGGTCAGCACGGCGATCAACAGGAGAGCCACGCGCCGCGCCAGGCCGGGCAGGGCCCGCGCGCGCATCAGGGTCCAGCCCCAGGCCAGGGCGACCAGCGGCAGCAGGCCGGCGACCACGCCGAACAGCTGCAGGCCCAGGTCGGCGGCGACGGCGCCGGGACGGCCGAGAAGGTTGCCCACCGCGTCGCCCGAGGCCGTGTTGAGCGACGGGTCGCCGGCGTGAAAGCTGAACAGGGCGACGGCCCCGGCGGCGCCCGCCGCGACCAGGGCCAGGCCCGCCAGTTCCGCCAGGCGGCGGCGCACGAAGGCGCCCGTGCCCTGCGGGAACAGGTTGACCAGGCCGGAGGTTTGCGGTGACGCTGCCATAAGCGCTTTCTAGGTTATTAAGGTTTACAAGACCTTAACAAGGCGTCTTAAGGCAGTCTCTATGGTTTTCCGGTCATGCACCAGGGCGACCCGGATGAAGGCGTCGCCGGGGGTCGTGCCGTCGCCCAGCGGCGCGCTCATGTAGGCCCCGGGCAGCACCCGGATTGCCGCTTTTTTCCAAAGGGTTAGCGCCGCTTCCTCACCGTCTCCCACATCCAGCCACAGGAAGAATCCGCCCGCCGGGCGGCGAAAGCCGAAGCGCTCGCCGAGGATCTCCTGGGCCGTGTTGACGAGGTCCCGATAGGCGGCGCGATAGCGAAAAGCGTCCGAATCGTCCGCCCACAACCGGGCCGAGGCATGGAGCGCCGGGTGCGGCATCTGCGCCCCCAGATAGTTGCGCAGCATGCGGTAGCGGCGGATCAGCTCGGCGTCGCCGGCGACGAAGCCCGAGCGCAGGCCGGGTGCGGACGACCGCTTGGACAGGGAATGGAACACCAGGACGTTGGTGAAATCGCCGTCGAGCGCGGCGCAGGCCTCGAGCGCGCCGGGCGGCGGGGCGGCGTCGTAGATCTCGGCATAGCATTCGTCGGCGACCAGCACGAAGTCGTGGCGGCGGGCCAGCAGGATCAGGTCCATCAACAGGCTCATGGGCGCCACGCCGCCCTGCGGGTTGCCCGGCGAGCACAGATAGACCAGCGCCGTGCGCGCCCACTCGGCCTCGGTCATCCGCGTCAGGTCGGGCATGAAGCCGGTGTCCGCCGTGGCCGGCAGGGGACGGCGCTCGGCGCCCGAGAACACGGCCGCCCCCACGTAGGTGTGGAAGCAGGGATTGGGCAGGACCACCAGCGGCCGCGCCCCGGACTTTTCCGGCGGCACCACCAGGTTGGCGACCATGGCCAGGCCCTCGCGCGTGCCGACCACGGGCAGCACGTTGCGCTCCGGGTCGAGGACGCCCGGGCCCAGGCCGTAGCGGCGTTCCAGGAAGCCGGCGGCGGCGGCGCGGAAGCCGGGGGTGCCGTCGGTCGCCGGATAGCGGCCCCAAAGATCGGCCTTGTCCGCCATGGTTTGGGCGATCGCCGGGGGCGGGTCGAAGGTCGGGTCGCCGACGGCGAGGGAGATGGGCTCCAGCCCCGGGGCCGGGGCGTGGGGGTCCAGGAGCGCGCGCAGACGGTCGAAGGGATAGACCGGCAGGTCGTCGTAACGGGGGTTCAGCATGGGCGGCGCCGGGCGGTTCCGTTGCAGAGGGCGGGCGGGCGGAGTCTACCCGCCGGGGCCGAACAAAAAAAGGGGGCCGGAAGCGGACTTCCGGCCCCGAGAGGGGAGTTGTGGTGGAGGAGATCAGATGGTTTGCGAGCCGCGGAACTCGGGATAGGCCTCGAGGCCGCATTCGGCCATGTCGAGGCCCTGTTCCTCTTCTTCCGCCGACACCCGCACGCCGCCCATGACCATCTTCAGGACGAACCAGACGACGGCGGAGGCGACGATCACGAAGGCGCCGATGGACAGCACGCCCACGGCCTGGTGGTAGAAGGTCGCGTCCTTGTTGGACAGCGGCACCGCCAGGGTGCCCCAGATGCCGGCGCAGAGGTGCACCGGGATGGCGCCCACCACGTCGTCGATCTTCAGCTTGTCCAGCAGCGGCACGACGACCACGACCAGCACGCCGCCAACGGCGCCGATGATCGCGGCCAGGCCCAGGGACGGCGTGTCCGGCCCGGCGGTGATCGACACCAGGCCGGCCAGCGCGCCGTTGAGCGCCATGGTCAGGTCGACCTTCTTGTAGATCAGCTGGGTCAGGACGACGGCCGCCACCACCCCGCCGGCGGCGGCGATGTTGGTGTTGATGTAGATGTTGGAGATCGCGATGGCGTCCGCCGCCGAGCCCATGGCGAGCTGCGAGCCGCCGTTGAAGCCGAACCAGCCGAGCCACAGGATGAAGGTGCCCAGCGTGGCGAGAGGCAGGTTGGCGCCCGGCATCGGCCTGACCGAGCCGTCGGCGCCGTATTTGCCCTTGCGGGCGCCGATGATGAGGGCGCCGGTCAGGGCCGCCCAGCCGCCCACGGAGTGCACCAGGGTCGAGCCGGCGAAGTCGACGAAGCCCAGCTTGCTCAGCCAGCCGCCGCCCCACTGCCAGGAACCCTGGACCGGGTAGATGAGGCCCGTGAGGACGACCGTGAAGATCAGGAAGGCCCACAGCTTGACGCGTTCGGCCACGGTCCCGGACACGATCGAGGCGGCGGTCGCGACGAACACCAGCTGGAAGAAGAAGTCCGAGCCGGCGGCGTACTTGGCGCCGTTCTCGCCGCCGAACTTGCCGGCCAGCGCGGCCGCGTCGTCCTGGGCCCACCAGGCGAAGGAGCCCATGAAGCCGCCGTCGACGCCCGTGTACATCAGGTTGTAGCCGATCAGGTAGTACATGATCGAGGCGATCGAGAACAAGGCGATGTTCTTCAGGCACTGCATGGCGGTGTTCTTGGTGCGCACCAGACCCGCCTCGAGCATGGCGAAACCGGCCGCCATCCACATGACCAGGAAGCCGTGCACCAGGAACGAGAAGGTGTTGAAGATGAACTGCGTTTCGCCGGGAACCTCGGCATGGGCGGCGCCGGACACGACCAGCAGCGCCAGGGCCGCACCCATCACGCCGGCCACGCGGGCGACGCCTTTGCAAAGCATGTGTTTCAGATGTTCGATGTTCATTTGGAAAACCTCCTAAAGGGCATCCGCGCCCGATTCGCCCGTGCGGATGCGCACGGCCTGTTCAAGCGAGTAGACGAAAACCTTGCCGTCGCCGATCTTGCCGGTCTGCGCGGTTTTCTGGATTGTTTCGACGATGGCGGCGACGAGCTCGTCCTTGACGGCGATCTCGAGCTTCACCTTCGGCAGGAAGTTCACCATGTATTCGGCGCCGCGGTAGATTTCCGCCTGCCCCTTCTGGCGCCCGAAGCCCTTGACCTCGCTGACGGTCATGCCCTCCACGCCCAGGGGCGTCAGGGCCTCGCGAACCTCCTCCAACTTGAACGGCTTGATAACGGCCATGATCAGCTTCATTTCGTTAATCCTTTCCGCTTTTTGGCCACGTCCCGGGCGGACGGCCGGTCGACCCGGCGCCCGCCGTCGTAAAGTGCCGGACCCCTCGGCCCGATTTCGCAGCGCACAATTTCAAGAACCGTGCCGGATTCCCGAAAGGCTGAAATAACTGTTTATTTTCAGATAATTGCCTTTAATCGCGCGGGCCGCGGACGCCGCGGATAAGATCATTTTTTATGCAAAAATACTTTTTTGCACATTTATTGGACACACAAGACGCCTGGACATTCGCCCGGCGCGGGGCGATTCTGGACGCGATTGGGGACCGGCCCGGGCCGGCCCGGGCGGCGCGGGGCGGAGGCGCGATCCCATGATACCTTCCATAGGTGACGACACCCGGGCCGACGCGCCGATCGACGTCCTGATCGTCGGCGGCGGCCTTGTCGGCGGCACGCTCGCCGTGCTCCTGGCCAACGCGGGGCTCGCGGTGACCCTGGTCGACCGCGCCGATCCGGCGGCCGGGCTCGACGCCGCGTTCGACGGCCGGGCGTCCGCCATCGCGCTGGCGACCCACCGGGTGCTGGCGGCGGCCGGCCTGTGGGACCGCCTGGGCCCCGGCGCCTCGCCGATCAACGAGATCCGCGTCGCCGACGCGGGCTCGCTGCTGTTCCTTCATTACGACCACAGCGACATCGGCGACGCGCCCTTCGGCTACATGATCGAGAACCGCAACCTGCGGCGCGCCTTGTACGAGGCGCAGCGGGCGGCCCGCAACCTGACCGTCGTCGCGCCCGCGACCGTCGCCGCCATGGACCTTTCGGGCCCGCGCGCCGCGCTCACCCTGGCGGACGGCCGGGTGCTGGCGGCGGCGCTCGTCGTCGGCGCCGACGGCCGCGCCTCGCAGGCCCGCGCCCTGGCCGGCATCCGCGCCACCGGATGGACCTACCGCCAGACGGGCATCGTCTGCACGGTCGACCACGAACGCCCGCACGGCTTCGTCGCCCATGAACATTTCCTGGCCGCCGGGCCTTTCGCGATCCTGCCGATCCGCGGCGAGCCGGGCCGCGAGGAGCACCAGTCGTCCCTGGTGTGGACGGAACGGGAGGACCTGGCGCCCGCCGTCATGGCGCTCTCCGACGACGATTTCCTGGCCGAGCTGGCGCTCCGCTTCGGCGACTTCCTCGGCTCCCTCGCCCTGGTCGGCCCGCGCTGGAGCTATCCCCTGTCGCTGCTGCTGGCCGAGCGGGCGACGGCCGCGCGCTTCGTCCTGGCCGGGGATTCGCTGCACGGCATGCATCCCATCGCCGGCCAGGGGCTCAACATGGGGCTGCGCGACGTGGCGGTGCTGGCCGAGGTCCTGGCCGACGCCAAGCGCCTGGGCCTGGACCTGGGCTCGCCGGCGGTGCTCGAGGACTACGAACGCGGCCGCCGCTTCGACAATACGCTGATGCTCGGCATGACCGACGCCTTGAACCGCCTGTTCTCCAACGACGTGGCGCCCGTGCGCCTGGCCCGCGACCTGGGACTGGCCGCCGTCAACGCGCTTCCCGGGCTGAAGAAGGTCTTCATGCGCCACGCCATGGGCGAGGCCGGCGAGCTGCCGCGCCTGATGCGCGGACGGAACGTTTGACGGGCCCCGCGGAAGCATTTAACACGGGAGCCCGGGCCGATGAACGGCCGGCGTGACGCAAGGACGGACGGCACCATGACCTCACCTTCTTCCATCCTGGACACGGTGCAAGCGAGCGTAGACGGCTGCACGCCCCTGGCCGATCCGTTCGACCACTGGATCCTGGACGAGGTGTTCACGGAAGACGTGGTCGACGCCATTCAGGCCCTGCCGTTCGACGCGCCGCGCGCCGAATACTCGCAGGGCGCGCGGGCCGCCAACAACGACAGCCGCAGCTACTTCGACCCCGGCCGGCGCGCCGAATTCGCCGTGTGCCGGGACGTCGCCGAAGCCTTCCAGGATTCGGCCACGGTGGCGAAGTTCGAGGCGATGTGCGGCATCGACCTCGCCGGCAGCTTCCTGCGCCTGGAGTTCGCCCAGGACCGCGACGGCTTCTGGCTGCACCCGCACAAGGACATCGCGGTCAAGAAGTTCACGATGCTGGTCTACCTGAACGATGCGGCCGAGGGCGAGGACTGGGGCACCGACATCTATGCCGGGCCCAAGGAAGAGGACTACTTCGGCCCGACCCCGCACCGACGCAACCGCGCCCTCGTGTTCGTGCCGGGCTCGGACACCTGGCACGGGTTCCGCCGCAAGCCGATCTCCGGCGTGCGCCGGACCCTGATCGTCAACTACGTCGGCGGCGACTGGCGCAGCACCCACGAACTGGCCTATCCGGACAGCCCCGTCTGATCCCGCCTAAAAAGGGGCCCTTTTCAGGCTGAGGACCGATCGGATGACAGATGGACCGGCGCATTGGAACGGGGTTTACGCGGCCCGCGGCGAAACCGAGCTGACCTGGTACGAGGAACAGCCCGTCCTGTCCTACGAGCTGGCCGCCAAATACGCAAAACCCGGTGAGGCCGTCATCGACATCGGCGGCGGTGCCGCAAGGCTCGTCGACCGTCTGGTCGCGGGCGGCCACGGCCCGGTGACGGTCCTGGATATTTCCGAGGCGGCGCTGCGGATCAGCCGGGACCGGTTGGGGGAGAGCGGCGCCGGCGTGACCTGGGTCGCGGCGGACGTCAGGACCTGGGTCCCGCCCCGTCGATATGCGCTCTGGCACGACCGCGCCGTGTTCCATTTTCTGACCGAGGCGCGGGACCGGGCGGCCTATGTCGCGGCCATGGACCGGGCGCTGGCGCCCGGCGGCGCGGCGATCATCGCGACCTTCGACGCGGACGGCCCGGAAACCTGCTCCGGGCTGCCGGTGGCGCGCTACGCGCCCGAGGACCTCGCCCGGGCTCTTGAGGACCTGGCGCCCGGGCGGTTCCGGCCCCTGGAGTCGCGGCGTCACGTCCACGAGACGCCGAAAGGCCGCCATCAGGCCTTTCAGGTCTCGGTGTTCACAAAAGATAAAGACTAAAAAAGGGACATCTAAAAAGGGGCCTAGGGATCGCGGCTCAGCCCCCGGGCCTCCAGCGCCCGCAGGTAGCCGGCCCACAGCTCGTCCCGGCGCTCGCCCATGTCGTAGAGGAAGTCCCACGAATAGATGCCGGTGTCGTGCAGGTCGTCGAACTTCAGGCGCACCGCGTAGTTGCCTACCGGCTCGGCGCCGATGATGTTGACGTGGCGGCGCCCGGCGGGCACCGTCTTCTGCCCCGGGCCGTGGCCCTGGACTTCGGCCGAGGGGCTTTCCACGCGCAAGAGTTCGGCCGGGATGCGGAAGCTGGCGCCGTCGTCGAAATCGATCTCCAGCACCTTGTCGTCCTTCTTGATGCGCAGCTCGACCGGCGCGTGGCGGCTGCCGCGGTTGCCGCCGGCCGTTTGGGAGTGCACGGTCTTTCCGGTCATGACGCGGCTCCGTCGTCGTCCGCTTTGATCTGGCGCGCCTCGTCCGGCAGCATGATGGGGATGCCGTCGCGGATGGGATAGGCGAGGCCCGCCTGGCGGCTGACCAGCTCGCCCCTGGCGGCGTCGTATTCCAGCGGCCCCTTGGTCACGGGACAGACCAGGATTTCCAGAAGTTTCGGATCCACCTTGCCGTTGCTCATGTCGTCGGTTCCTTGAATGAATGCCTTGGCCGCGCGGTCAGTGGGAGGCGCCGGCCGGGTCCGCCGCCGGGCCGCGCGCCGCCATCTCCAGAAGGTCGACGAGCAGCGCCGCCCGCGCCGACGCGGTCGCGCTTTCCAGAAGCGCCTGCTTGTCCCGCAGGTCGAAGGGACAGGCCATGGCCAGCGACGTGACCAGGAGGGCGTCCGGCGCGTCCTCGATGCCCGACCAGTCGGCCTGCAGCCCCCGCGCCTCGAAGAACCGCGCCGCCGCCGCCAGCAGCCGCCCGCGGTCGATGTTCGGCGTCGCCGCGCCGTCCAGGTCCGCCGCGAAGCCGGCGAAGTCCGGCCGCACCCGGCGGTAGCCGCCCGCCATGGGCAGTTCCTCGGCGACGCGGAACCGGGTCTGGCCCAGCAGGGTGATCAGCAGCCGCCCGTCCCCCGTTTCCGCGAAGCTGACGATGCGCCCCAGGCAGCCGACGGCGAAGACCTCGGGGGCCTCGCGCAGGTCGGGGTCGCGCGGCTCCTCGCCGGCCACCGGCTGGGGCTGGATCATGCCGATCACGCGGCCGTGCGCCATGGCGTCCAGGGTCATGTTCAGGTAGCGCGGCTCGAAGATGTTGAGCGGCAACTGCCCGCCCGGCAGCAGCAGCGCGCCCGGCAGGGGAAAGATGGGCAGCACGTCCGGCAGGACGCCGGTGTCCGGATACTGTGCGCCGTGGGCCATGGCGGGCGTCCCGCGCCCCGTTACGAGAACAGCACCGAGGACAGGCGCCGGCGCCCGGACTGGGTCAGTTCGTGGGCGCCGCCCAGGGTGTCGAAGATCTTCACCAGCTGCTTGCGCGCGGCCTCGTCGTTCCAGGCCTTGTCGCGGCGCGCCAGTTCAAGCAGTTCGTCGATCGCGCCCTCGGCGTCGCCGCGCGCGAACAGCGCCAGCGCCAGGTCGAAGCGCGCCTGGTGGTCCCGGGGATCGGCCGCGACCCTGGCGCGCAGGTCCGCCGGGTCGCCGGTCTCGCCCACTTCCCGGGCCAGCTCGAGGGCCGAGGCGGCGGCCTCGACGTCGGCCTTGACGCGCAGGTTGGCGGGCAGCGCCGTCAGGATCTGCTCGGCCTCGGCCAGCATGCCGAGGGCGATCTGCGCGCGCAGCACGCCCGCGATGGCGGCGTCGCTGGCCGGGTCCTGGGCCTGGACTTCCCTGAAGATCTGCAGCGCCAGCTCGTTCTCGCCGGCGGCGAGCGCGGCCTGCCCCTGCTCCAGCGCCTGGTCGAGCGGCGCCTTGGCGCCGCCCGTCAGCTTGTCGATGAAGGCCTTGACCTGGCTTTCCGGCAGCGCCCCCATGAAGGCGTCGACGGGCTGGCCGCCCTTGAAGGCATAGACCGTGGGCAGCGACTGGATGCGCAACTGGGCGCACAGGTCCTGGTTCTCGTCGGCGTTGACCTTGACCAGCTTGACCAGGCCGCCGGCCTGGGTGACCAGCTTTTCCAGGACCGGCGTCAGCTGCTTGCACGGCCCGCACCACGACGCCCAGAAGTCGACCAGCACCGGCACCTGCATGGAGGCCTCGATGACGTCCTTGACGAAGGTGCGGATGTCCGCGTCCTTGATCAGGGCGCCGTCGGCGCCCTGGAGCGCCGGGCCCGCCGGCTGCGGCCGGCCGGGGGCGCCGTCGTCGGGTTTCGGCGTGGTCGTGCCGTCGGGGTTCAGAATGAATGCCATGGCCGGTGTTCCGTCCTGTGTTTCCGTTGAGGGGCCCGGCCGGGAGCCGCTGCCGCCTGTGCCCCAAAGATGGCGGTTTGTCGCCGCCCCTGCAAGGCCCTGGCGGGCATTCTCCGGTGCGCCGCGGCGGAGCGGCCGCGAATTGAGTCATAGGCCCTTGCATTCGCGGCCCCATCCCGTATATATCCCTCCCTCGCGTACAGCGACGCGGGCGTAGCTCAGGGGTAGAGCGCAACCTTGCCAAGGTTGAAGTCGTGGGTTCGAATCCCATCGCCCGCTCCAATTTTCTTCCCACCGATGAAATCCGGACCAGCCCCGACCGGGCCGTTCACCCGTTGCGCGGAATTGCGCGCGAGGCGGCGCGCCGTCAGAAGATAAAAATAGGTCGTTTCCGTCGCCGCGAGGAATGGGCAGTGCCGTTGCGGGGAAAGCCGACAACACGACATTGGTGGTATAACTCAAACCAACCGGCCCCGGCATTCCTGGGGGTTTCAAGAGGTTGTCGTTAAGTTTTGGCAAGTCCGGACAATATGTCGCGACGGTCAGTTGAGGATATCGATATGCGGGGCCCAGGATGAGTTCGCCATTTCTCGAAGCCGATTTTCGATCACGGGTCCATGGGCCTGGGAGGGGAGGATAAAAAACACACGGTGTGAGCCTCTTTTGAACAGTACCGGGATGACGACTTCTTTCTCAGGAAGACGGCCTCTGAACTCCCCGATCTTGAGCTCAATTTGCTTCAGTGAACTAGTCGTCCGATTCAAATGGTGATAAATGACAAGGGTTTGTGCCTGATTGGAAAATTTTTTGACCTCATCCCAATAAACGTATTTCGGACCCTTTTTTGAGAGACGTTTAACGGATTTGACTTCTAGCCCATTATCTGGATCCAAGAAGATCACATCAGCGCTTCTTACCGTTCTGATGGCATTCGAAATCCAAGCCTCTCGATATCTCGCCCGGTCATCAGCGCTTCGGAAAATTGATTTTGGCGGGCCCTCAAAGCTCAAAAGTTCGTCGAAGTAGATAGTGTTCGAGGGAAGCAGCTCAGAGTTCTGTATCTTCGCCACTGTTCTAATGCCGTCACTTAAAAGGGCTTTAAGGCCTGAGTGGAGCTTCGGATCGCATGCCGCATACTCGGGCTTTCCGAGATACGAAACATGTTTTCCGTCATCGTTATGGCCTTCGTCTGGCACTAGGTACCATACGACGCCAAGCCGGAGGTTTTGACCGCTTGAAGTTACCCCAGTTAGCTGCCGGAGAAGCCCGTACTTGCCGAAGTCACCAACGTCACCGAAGTATCGATTTTGCATCTGAAATTAGTCTAATTTTTTGGGCTCGGATTGGCCTTTTCCGCGTCGTTCGGTGAGGGCTTTTGCTCATTCACAGAATGAATTGTATTACGCAAAGAGGCGATCTCATCTTTGATTTGGGCGCTCTCAGCCTTTAGCGCCTCATATGCGCTAGTCAGAGTTCGCAGTCTCTCTTGAAGGCCAACGATGTCCTCGCTTGCTGAGCGCTGGAAGTTCGTCGCCCCATTCATTTCCTTCTGAAAATCGGCAACGAGCTTTGAGGCATCGGAGGACAGCGTCCATGAGCCGTAAAAGAGAGAGTACAAGCCCAAAATAACAGTCAATACTGCTAGGATCGCGCCCCAAGTCAATTGCTTGGCTCGGTCCATTGCTTTCTGGGAGGTTTCATTAGCTTTTTGGAGGGCGTCAGGGACCGCATTGTTTATGGGATTGCCGTCGTTGGCCTTCTCAAAATACTGAAACGGCTTTCTCCAGTTTTTATCGTCCGGGAACGGCACATACTTCCCGCTTTGAACAGCGGATCGCCCCTGCGAAGCACTCCACCGCGGATGAGGGCTAATCTTCGTAAACTCGACCCAAATGAACTTTTCACCACCTTTGAATTTGTAGGGTACGTTTGTGAGATTGTGTATGGGGATAAGAAGTTTGCCACAAAAACCTGGATCAACGAGTGGGCCCGTTCCCAGCAATAGTCCCCTATGCACATTTGTAATTCGAAGATTGAACCGTATGGCTATGTAGTCCGGCAACCGAAACTCCTGTTTCGTCTCAAAGTAGACCAATGAGTTTGGCTGTAATGTAACCTCCTTCCCGCCGCTTAGATCGACAGTCTTTTTGGTCCCCTGCTGGTCCCAATAGATTGCCGTATCGCCGATCTCGGCCTCATATGAGGAGCTCTTCATGAGGTCGGGTGAGTAAGGGTAAACCATGCCTGTTGCTTCGATATAGTCGTGTATATCGGCTGAATTCAGCAGAGCAGGAACAATGCTCGGAAACGGATCTTTGGACCTCGTCGCTTGGTAGAGGCTACCCGCTGCCTCAGAGCTGGTAATTTTTGACTGCAGGTCCGGCGCCATGGCGAAAGTTACTGTACGGACGACGCTGACGCCGTCGGTAGGATTGAATTGTGGAGCCTGGGAACGATCCCTGAGGGACCGAACCCGATGAAATCGATTGAAGCCCCGATCCCAACTTCAACGCCGGCCACAAACTCTTCCGCACGCGCACTCAGTCGATGTGATGCCCTGCATGAGGAATCAATGTAGTCAACGTGGTTGAGTACAATTCTAGTGGGTGCATTGGCCTCAATGGCTTTGCGGACGATAGCTGGATCGAACCGCGCAACCCTTCGGATGGCGCCGGTCACCGTCGTATACTCGGTGACGTCCTCAGCATACCCGCTCTCACGCCGCACAGTTTGCCAATCGATCTCATTTGGCAGCGGGCCAGAGTTGCCGGCGACCCGGATCGGGAAGGCGCGGAGGACCATAACCACGTCGTCAACGTCCAAGGGGCTGAGGCCGGCTTCGGAGACAAAGCCTGCGGCCGACGTATCTCTCGTGGTGACGTATGGGTATTCTGGAGAATGTATTACAGAGAGCCCAAAACCTTGCGTGCCTTCAATGATGATGCGCTCACCGCGGTCTAAGCAGCCCCGCATAAATTCGCGCGTTTCTCGAATAAAAGGCTTTAGGCGGTCATCGCTAGACGCAAAGGCTGCGGAGCCATCTCTCAGAATTCGGGCCTTGACAGCGGCGCCGGTTCCGCTGAGCGTCGAGCCAATTCGGCCCCGTAATCCGGAATCTAACTCCTCCGTTTTAAGGGAGTCCGTAATGAGAACGGCGTTAGGGTCAACCATAACGCGGTCTGGACTTAATCCGCCTTGAACAATTTCGCTGATCAGGATCAACGGGTCCACATATGACCCGGCGGCAATAACCGAAACAGCGTCGGGCAGTAACGAAGCAGTTGGCAGCGATTGAAACTTTCGCTCTGCGCCAGTTTTGTCGATCACCGTGTGACCAGAGTTAGGTCCGCCGACTCTTACAGCGACTCTCGCACCGGACAGGCGAGCTAAATCATGAACAACTTTGCCCTTGCCTTCGGAACCAAACTGGCCACCGAACACAACTGATACCGGCATATTGCCCTCCCGCACACAATATATTGCTCGAAATCTATCAGTTGTTGACGTCGGCGTCAATTTCGAATTCGGGATTCCTGATTATGATTCAAAGAGTTAGAGAGATTCTATTTTGAGTCTCCTATCAATGGGTTAGCGGTCGCCACAATCTGACTTTGTCCCGAACGTTGGGCTGGCCCGAGGCCGAACTTCCCGCTCTTCAGACCGTCGATTGGCTAGGATGCCCGATGGCCATCGTGAATTCCACCGGGATCTTGTTTGTTACCGCGCGCGTCACGTCGCGCGTCCGGCGATGCGCGCCCGTATTCCGGCGGCCGTGCGCTCCGCCCAGGGCGCCAGCAGGGCCAGGCCGACGACCGCGACCAAGGGCGCGACGGCGGCCAGATAGCGGTCTTCCAGGTAGACCAGGGCGTAGACCGCCGGATAGGCCATGACGAACGTCCACAGGCCGGCCATGGCCAGGGTCCGCGGCCGCACTCCCGCGGGCTTCCAGCCCGCCCCCGCCAGGGCGCGGACGACGACGACGGGTACGCCGATCAGGAACGCCGCCGTCAGCGCGGCCGAGATCAGGCGCGCCACGGTCCGGGCCGCCAAAAGCAGGGCCTGGTCGATGCGGCCGTCCTCGAACAGGTTGCGCCGGATCTCGCCGGGCCCCGGAAAGGGCGTGCCGCCGCCGGCCCACAGGCTCAGGCGTTCCGGGCCGCTCAGCGGCATGAAGGCGAGGCGCGCGTATTCAGGGCGAAGCAGGCGCCGCAGATAGATTTCCGCGCGGTCCAGCGGGTAGCGCCGCCAATGGTCGTAGAACAGCGTTTCGGCGTGGCGCGCGGCGTCGAGCGCGGTCATCCCGTGCGCCTGCCTGAGGTGCCGGTTGATGCGGGTGAAGGAGACGCCCGGTATGGGGTCGAGCGGCAGCAGGTCCCGCGCGTCCGCCAGCAGCGGATCCTCGGCGAACACGGGCAGGCCCCGCCGGGCCAGGTCGACGACCGGATGGTACATGGCCGTCTGGGCCACGGTGGTGACGAAGCGCTCGCCGGTGCGCAGCTGGTTCCACGCCTTGTAGCCCTGGACGCCGAGGAAAAGCGGCAGCACGAAAACGACGAGGACAAGCGCGCCGCGCCGCAGGCCGGCCGCCGTCCCGAAACCCCAGGCGACGATCAACGGCCACAGCGCCAGATGCATCACCGCGCCCGCCTCGCGCAGCAGGAACGTCAGCAGCAGGACCGCGCCGAGACCCAGGGCCTCGCGCAGGCCCGGCGGCCGTCCGTCGATCAGCGCCGCGCCCGCATGGGCGGCCAGGATCACCAGCAGGCTCGCGTGCAGGCTGTCGGTCAGGACACATTGGTCGAGCACGAAGGCGAGGCCCAGCGCCTGCCCGGCGGCGGCCAGCGCGGCGGCCCAGGTCCGCCCCGTCAGGCGCCGGGCGAGACGCCACACCATGGCCGTGGCGCCGAGCGACAGGAGCATCTGGAGCGAGACCAGCGCCCAGTCCCAGGCCCCGCCGAACAGCACCTTGAACAACGCGATCAGCGCCGGATAGCCGATCCCCCGGAACGCGGTCAGCGGATACAGTTCGCCGCTCAGGTCGAGGGACCGCGCCCACCGGTCGCCGGCCAGTATGGCGTCGGCGAACAGGACATAGTCGTCGCTGTCCGGCAGGTAGACCGGCCCCAGGGCGATCAGGAATCCCGCCTTCAGGGCCGCCAGGGCGCCGAGAGCGACCCACGTGGCGGTTGTCTGCATCGCGGCTGGCACGTCTTCCCCTTGTCGCTTGCCGGGCCCTTGTCGCTTGCCGGGCCCCTGTCGCTTGCCGGGCGGTCCGGCGTGACTTATGGACGATTTTCACGCCGCCGGAAAGTACGCGACCCGGTCCGTTCCGGCGGTATCCGGCCACGAAACTTTAGCTTTCCATAAGAAGCCTTTGTTTATAGGCTGTTATCCGTCAATTCGATCCGTCCGGCAAAAATACGGCCCGGACCGGTCGGCCACATGGGCGGGTCACCGCGCCGCCCCCGATGAAAAAGCGGGGGCCGTGCTTTCTGGGAGGGGTCTATGCCTGTCAAACGGGATCTGAAGTCGGACGCGCTGCTCGGTCAGGTGTCCAAGCTGATGCGTGGCGGGGCCAAGGGCGCCAAGGCGGCGACGCTGGCCCATTACGCCGACCAGTATTTCGCGCATATGCCGCCCATGGACATCCATGCCCGCGACGCCGAGACGCTCGCCGGCATCGCCAGGAGCCACTGGAAGACGGCGGCCCAGCGCAAGCCCGGCAAGCCTGCGATCCGGGTCTACAAGCCCGATCCCAGGAAGGAGGGCTGGACCTGCGACCACACCATCATCGAGATCGTCACCGACGACATGCCGTTCCTGGTCGATTCCGTGTCGTCGGAAATGAACCGGCGCGGGCTGACCGTTCACCTCGTCGTGCATCCGATCTTCAAGGTGAAGCGCGACGCCCGGGGACGCCTTGTGCGGATCCTCGATCCCGGCGAGCCCGAGGACGGCGCGCGCGTGGAATCCTGGATGCACGTCGAGGTCGACGAGGAAACGCCGGACGGCCAGCGCGACATCGAAAAGGGCGTGCTCAAGGTCCTGGACGACGTGCGCCTGGCGGTACAGGACTGGCGTCCCATGCGCGAACGCATGGCGCAGATCATCGACGGCTTCCGCCAGACGACGGGCCTGGCGCCCCAGGAGGAAGCCAACGAGGTGCGCGAGTTCCTGCGCTGGATGCACGACAACAACTTCACCTTCCTGGGCTCGCGCGACTACAAGATCACCGGGTCGGGCACCAAGGTCTCGGTCGCCGTCGACAGGAAATCGGCGCTCGGCATCCTGCGCGACTTCGACATGTCGGTGCTGACCTACGCGGCGGACCGCTCGCACGTTCCGCCCGAGGTGCGCGCCTTCATCTCCGATCCCGGGCTGATCGTCGTCACCAAGTCGAACCAGCGCTCCACCGTGCACCGGCCCGTGCACATGGACGCCATCGGCATCAAGAGCTTCGACAAGACCGGCAAGGTCACGGGGCTGCGCATCTTCGTCGGGCTGTTCACCTCGGCCGCCTACAACCGCAGCCCGCGCGACATCCCGCTGCTGCGCCGCCGCCTGCAGCAGGTGCTCGACCGCGCCGGCCTGCAGCCCGGCAGCCACGACGGCAAGGCGATGACCAACATCCTGGAGACCTATCCGCGCGACGAGCTGTTCCAGATTTCCGAGGATCAGCTGCTGGAGACCTCGATCGGCATCCTGCACCTGCAGGACCGCCAGCGCGTGGCGCTGTTCATGCGCCAGGACAATTTCGGGCGCTTCGTGTCGTGCATGATCTTCGTGCCGCGCGACCGCTATTCCATGAGCCTGCGCGAACGCATGCAGGACATCCTGTGCGAGGCCCTCAACGGCCGCGTGTCCAACTTCTCGACGGCCTTGGGCGATGCGCCCTTGGCGCGCGTGCACCTGATCGTCGCGACCGAGCCGGGCAAGATTCCCGCCTATTACGCCAAGGGTCTGGAAAGCAAGCTGATGCGGGCGGCCCGCACCTGGTCCGACGACCTGGCGGACGCGCTCGCCAAGGCGTTCGGCGAAAAGGAAGGCCTGCGCCTGACGCGCCGCTTCCAGAACGCCTTCGGCCCCGGCTACACGGCCCACTACAGCCCGACGGACGCCGTCAACGACATCGAGGTGATCGAGGAATCGCTGAGCGCAGAGCGCATCGGCCTGCACCTCTACCGGCCCGAGGGCGCGCCCGGCAACCGGGTGCGCTTCAAGGTCTACCATCCCGATTCCGCCGTGCCGCTGTCGGACGCCCTGCCGGTGTTCGAGCACATGGGCTTCCGCGTGCTCGACGAGATTCCGCACGAGGTCGCCTGCGACGGCGGCGACGGCGGCGGGCTGCTGATGATCCACGACTTCGGCCTGGAGACCCGCGACGGCGGCGACGTCGACATCCCCGCCATCAAGGACAAGTTCGAGGACGCCTTCGGCCGCGTGTGGCGCGGCGAGATCGAAAGCGACGGGTTCAACGCCCTGGTCGCGCGCGGCGGGCTCGACTGGCGCCAGGTCCTGATCCTGCGCGCCTACTGCCGCTGCCTGCGCCAGATGGGCATCCCCTATTCGCAGGCCTACATGGAACAGACCATGGCCAAGCACCTGGGCCTGGCCGGCATGATCGTCGATCTGTTCATGACGCGCATGGCGCCGTCGGCCGCGGCGGCCAAGGAGCGCGAAAAGAAGGCGACGGCTTTGCACGCCAAGATGCGCGACGCGCTCGAGGCCGTGACCAGCGCCGACGAGGACCGCATCCTGTCGCGCTTCATCAACCTGGTCGACGCGACGCTGCGCACCAACTACTTCCAGCCCGCGGCCGACGGCGGGCACAAGCCCTACGTGTCGTTCAAGTTCGCCTCGCGGCAGATCGACGACCTGCCGAAGCCCAGACCCCTGCGCGAAATCTTCGTCTACAGCCCGCGCATGGAAGGGGTGCATCTGCGCTTCGGCTTCGTCGCCCGCGGCGGGCTGCGCTGGTCCGACCGGCCCGAGGACTTCCGCACCGAGATCCTGGGCCTGGTCAAGGCCCAGCAGGTCAAGAACGCGGTCATCGTGCCGGTCGGCTCGAAGGGCGGCTTCATCCTCAAGCGGCCGCCCGCGACGGGCGGGCGCGACGCCTTCATGGCCGAAGGCATCGCCTGCTACAAGACGCTGATCTCGGGCCTCCTGGACGTCACCGACAATCTGAAGGGCACCCGCGTGGTGCCGCCGAAAAGCGTCTACCGCTGGGACGACGACGACCCCTACCTGGTGGTCGCCGCCGACAAGGGCACGGCGACGTTCTCGGACATCGCCAACGGCGTGTCCCTGGAATACGGCCACTGGCTGGGCGACGCCTTCGCCTCCGGCGGGTCGCAGGGCTACGACCACAAGGGCATGGGCATCACCGCCAAGGGGGCCTGGGAATCGGTCAAGCGCCACTTCCGCGAGATGGGCACCGACATCCAGCACGAGGACTTCACCGTGGTCGGCGTCGGCGACATGTCGGGCGACGTGTTCGGCAACGGCATGATGCTGTCCAGGCACATCAAGCTACTGGGCGCCTTCAACCACATGCACATCTTCGTCGATCCCGATCCGGACCCGGCCAGAAGCCACAAGGAACGGGTGCGCCTGTTCAACCTGGGCCGCTCAAGCTGGACCGACTACGACGTCAAGGCGATCTCCAAGGGCGGCGGCATCTTCGAGCGCAGCGCCAAGTCGATCAAGCTGTCGCCCGAGGTCCGCGCCTGCTTCGGCCTGACCAAGGACCAGGTTTCGCCCAACGAACTGATCCAGGCCATGCTGACGGCGCCGGTCGACCTGCTGTGGTTCGGCGGCATCGGCACCTACATCAAGGCGGCCACGGAATCCAATTCCGACGTCGGCGACCGCGCCAACGACGCCATCCGCATCAACGGCAGCGACGTCATGGCCAAGGTGATCGGCGAGGGCGCCAACCTGGGCTGCACCCAGAAGGGCCGCGTCGAATACGCCGTGAAGGGCGGCCGGCTCAACACCGACTCGATCGACAACTCGGCCGGCGTCGACTGTTCCGACCACGAGGTCAACATCAAGATCCTGCTCGGCGCCGTGACGGCCAAGGGCGGCCTGACCGAGGCCCAGCGCAACAAGCTGCTGGCCAGGATGACGCCCGAGGTCTCGGAATTGGTGCTGCGCCACAACTACAACCAGACCCAGGCGATCTCCTCGATCCAGGCCAAGGGCGTGCACGCGCTGGACAACCAGATCCGCCTCATGCGCCTGTTGGAAAAGCGCGGGCTTCTGGAGCGCGCGGTGGAATTCCTGCCCGACGACGAGACGCTTTCCGAACGGGCCGCCCAGCACAAGGGCCTGACCCGGCCCGAGCTGTCCGTGCTCATCGCCTATGCCAAGAACTGGCTCTACGACGAGCTTCTGAAAAGCGACCTGCCCGACGATCCCTTCCTGCTCGACGAAATCGTGCAGTACTTCCCCTCGGACCTGCGCGTGAAGTACCTGGACGAGATGAAGAGCCACCGCCTCAAGCGCGAGATCATCGCCACGCGGGTCACCAACTCCATGGTCAACCGCGTCGGCGACACCTTCGTCACCGAGTTCATGGAGAAGACGGGGCGCTCGCCGTCGGAGATCGCCCGCGCCTACACCATCGCCCGCGAGGTCCTGCGCGCGCGCGTCATCTGGGCCGAGATCGAGGCGCTCGACAACAAGGTGCCGACCCGCGCCCAGACCTCCATGCTGGCCGATCTCAACCGCCTGCTCGAATGGGTCACCCTGTGGTACCTCAGAAACGGCAAGCGCGGGCTCGACATCGGCGCCCATGTGGGCGAATTCGGCGCCGGCATGGCCGAACTGGCCGATCACATCTCGGCCGTGGTGCCCCGGCACTACGTCGACGACATGAAGTCGCGGGCCAAGCCCTATCTCGACGACGGCGTGCCGGCGGCCCTGGCCCACAAGGTCGCGCATCTGGTGAACCTGTATTCCGCCTGCGACATCGTCGGTCTCGCCAACCGGCGCAAGATGGACGTGCGCGAGGTCGCCAAGGTCTACTTCGCGCTCGGCACCCGGTTCCGCCTGGGCCGCCTGCGCGCCGCGGCCTCGAACCTGGAATCGGAAGACCACTGGCAGCAGCTCGCCGTCGCGGCCCTGGTCGAGGAGGTCTATTCCCACCAGTTGGCATTGGCGTCCAACGCGCTCGACCACCTGGCCAAGGCCGGCAAGGACGCGGACAAGGCGATCGCCGCCTGGGTCGGGCGCAACCAGGCCGCCGTCGACCAGACCGAGGTCCTGCTCAACGAACTGTGGGCGACCGAGGTCAACGACCTGTCCATGGTCGCCGTCGCCTCGCGCCAGCTCCGGGCGCTCGCCGACGCGCAGGCCTAGGTAATCGCGCCCCGGAACCGGGCGATTTCAGGCGGTTTCTGAATTAAGGTGTGCCGCATGATCATAATCACGGCGCTTCAAGGGGGTATTTTCGCCGTTGAATTCGGGGCCCGTTTGGAGGACAGTCCCGCATGACCTTTCCCGACGACAAATTCGCCGACATCGGCGCCTTCGCCGACGCCTATTTCCGGGCGTCGCAGGCGGCCCAGGCCTCCGTCGACCGGGTGGCGCTGGCCCGCGCCGGGGCGCTGCTGGCCGGCGCCTATGCGGCGCGCAAATGCGTGTTCGTCTGCGGCAACGGCGGCTCGGCGGCGATTTCCAACCACCTCGTGTGCGACCACCTGAAGGGCGCGCAGACCGATACGGACCTGCACCCCCGGGTGGTCTCGCTGTCGTCCACCATCGAGACCATCACGGCCGTCGCCAACGACATCTCCTATGACGAGATCTTCGTCTACCAGCTGCGCACACTGGCCGATCCGGGCGACGTGCTGGTCACCATCTCGTCCTCGGGCGATTCGGAAAACGTGGTGCGCGCCTGCGACTGGGCGCGCGACAACGACCTCGCGGTGATCGCCATGACCGGCTTCGCCGGCGGCCGCACGCAGGCCCTGTGCGACGTCAACCTGCACGTGACGGGCGACAACTACGGCGTCGTCGAGGACACCCACCAGGCGCTCATGCACATCCTGGCCCAGTTCATCCGCCAGGACCGCATGCCCGCCGACCTGATCCGCGGGCGCAAGTTCTAGAGCGCCGTGGGTAGTGTCTCAATTTGAAGTTTGCAGGAATTGACTTCCGTCGCCTACCGGCCCAGGTCCATGCTATGCTTATCGTAAAGCAACGGAGGTTTTCCGGTGACTGCTTACGAAGTTTGGGCGTCCAACGACGAAGCGGAATGGACACGCCTTATCTTTGAAACAGACGCGCGTGATCTTGCCTTCGGAAAGGCACAAGAGTTGTTTGATGCCGGGCGATTTAAGTGGATCGCCGTTGATCACGATGGCAGGACAGTTTGGTCGAATGACCCGCTAACGCCAGCCAAGAGATAGGTTATTAACCCATGCCCAAAGGCCCCAAAGGTGATGAGAAGGCAAATTCAAACTGAGACACTACCGCGCCGCCCGTTGAAAAAATGATATCAAATAGCTAAAGTGATATCATCGGTGCGGCTACGCAAGGGGATGTCATGTCCCGCAAGATGACCACCTTTCGACTCGACGCGTCCGTTCAGGCCGGCCTCGCGAAGTTGAGCGAGATGCTTCACGTGTCCCAGAACCGGTTGGTGAACGAAGCGCTCAGCGCCTACATCCCCAGGCGCATGGCGGAAGTCGAAGTCGATCTCGAGGCGCTGCTGGCGGACCTCAAGGCCTATCGGGCGCAAGACCCGGACTTCGAAAAGGCCATCGCCCGCGTCGTCGAGGCCGAAACCAGCGGCCTGCCCGACCCGGCAGAAGGACAAGTGGTGACCGGCGCGGCCCAACAGCGGCTGCGCGCCCTTCTAAATGGTTGACTGGGACGCTGAGGGTCCGCGCCTACAGGCCAACCTGTCCACCGTCTTGCGGGCCGAGCGGGATCGGGCCGCCGCACGGCACCGGCTTTCCTCGCTGGATGCTTTGGAGTGGCAGAAGACGATCATGACCGGGCTGGTCGTCCCCGACCCCGCCTACGTGGGCCGGTTTCGCGGCGCTCCGGGGCTCGAGACCTGTCAGGTCCATGTGAACGGCCAGCCGGGAGTGCTGCCTGGCGCCGTGGGTATGGCCCTTGCGTCTTTCGACGACAGGCTCTTCGCCGCACTCAACGTCCTGGACGAAATTATCCCGCCCGGCGCTGCGTTGGACGCCGACACCCTGAATGCAGTCATCGACCTCTGCGCCTGGGCCCATGCGGAATGGGTCCGTATCCATCCCTTGGCCAACGGCAACGGCCGCACCGCCCGCATGTGGGCGAACGTCATCGCCATGCGCTACGGCGTGCCGCCCTTCGTCGCCCTGCGGCCGCGACCCGACGGCGGGTACGGGGCCGCCGCCGCTGCGGCCATGAACGGCGACTGGCGTCCGACGGCGGCCGTGTTCCGCGGCATGCTGTACGACGCCCTGACCCCGTAGCCTTTTACGCCACCAGCGTAACGGAAAAGGGCCGCGCGAGCGGCCCTGCGATCCCCGTTGTCGAGGTTGATTCTGTTTTATGTCGCGCAAAACAACCTTCGCGGCCCGTCAGGCCGCTCGGGTTTTGCGACTAATGCCGGAAATGCCGCATCCCCGTGAACACCATGGCGAGGCCCGCCTCGTCGGCGGCCTTGATGACTTCGTCGTCGCGCATGCTGCCGCCCGGCTGGATGACCGCCGTGGCGCCCGCCTCGGCGGCGGCCAGCAGGCCGTCGGCGAAGGGGAAGAAGGCGTCGGACGCGACCACGGAACCAACCGCCCAGCTTTCGTCGTCGCCCGCCACGCGCGCCGCGTCCCGGGCCTTCCAGGCGGCGATGCGGCTCGAGTTGACGCGGCTCATCTGCCCCGCCCCCACGCCGACCGTGGCCTGGTCCTTGGCGTAGACGATGGCGTTGGACTTGACGTGCTTGGCGACCGTGAAGGCGAAGGCCAGGTCGGCCATCTCCCTGTCGGTCGGCGTCCGTTTGGTCACGACCTTGAGGTCGCCGACCAGCCCGGCGTCGCGGCCCTGCAGCAGGTAGCCGCCGGCCAGCGAGCGCAGGGTCATGCCCAGCGCGGCCGGGTCGGGCATGGCGCCGGTGACCAGCACGCGCAGGTTCTTCTTGGCCGCCAATACGGCCCGGGCCGCGCCGTCGATCGCCGGCGCGATGACGACCTCGGCGAACAGGTCGGCCACGGCCTCGGCCGTCCCGGCATCCAGCGCCCGGTTGACGGCGATGATGCCGCCGAAGGCGCTTTCCGTGTCGCAGGCGAGCGCCCGCCGATAGGCCGAATACAGATCGTCGTCGAGCGCCACGCCGCAGGGGTTGGCGTGCTTGACGATGACGCAGGCGGGGCGGTCCCGGAACTCGGCGACCAGCTCGAAGGCCGCGTCGGTGTCGTTCAGGTTGTTGAAGCTGAGTTCCTTGCCCTGCAGCTGCTCGGCCGTGGCGATGCCGGGCCGCGCCGCGCCGCCGGCATAGAACGCCGCCTCCTGATGCGGGTTCTCGCCGTAGCGCAGCACCTGGCGCAATTCGCCGCCGAAGGTCAGGCGTTTGGGGAAGGTGTCGCCCAGCCGGTCCGCGAACCAGCCCGAGATCGCGGCGTCGTAGGCGGCGGTGCGGGCATAGGCGGCGGCGGCCAGGCGGCGGCGGAAGTCCGCCGTGGTGGCGCCGCCGTTGGCGTTCATTTCGTCGATCAGCGCACCGTAGTCGCCGGCGTCGACCACCACGGTGACGTCGCCGTGGTTCTTGGCGGCGGCGCGGATCAGGGCCGGGCCGCCGATGTCGATGTTCTCGATGCAGTCGTCGAAATCGGCGCCCCTGGCGACCGTCGCCTCGAACGGGTACAGGTTCACCACCAGCAGGTCGATGGGCTGGATGCCGTGGGTTTCCATGGCCTTGCGATGCTCGGCGTTGGCGCGCACGGCCAGCAGGCCGCCGTGGATTCTGGGCTGCAGGGTCTTGACCCGGCCGTCCATGATCTCGGGGAAGCCGGTGAAGTCGGAGACCTCGATCACCGGCACGCCCGCGTCCTTCAACAGTTTGGCGGACCCGCCCGTGGACAGGATCTCGACCCCCCGGCCGGCCAGGAAGGCGCCCAGTTCGGCCAGGCCGGATTTGTCGGAAACGGAAATCAGGGCGCGGCGGATCGGCTCGGTCATGCTTGTTCGGCTCTCTTTTCCTGATGATTTCGGACGGGCTCGGCGATGACGCCCGAGAATTCGGGCACAAGGTCGGCGACGATGCCGGCGGCGGCGGCGAGGTCGCCCGCGCGGCAGGCCGCGTCAAGGCGGCCGAAGGCGGCCTCGACCTCGGCCAGCGGGACCAGGCGCGGCGCCGCCAGCAGCACCCCCGGCTGCACCGTCGGCACGGGGGCCTCGTCGCCGTGGAAGATTTCCTCGAACAGCTTTTCGCCGGGGCGGATGCCGGTGAATTCGATCTTCACGTCCTTGTCGGGAACCAGGCCGGCGAGGCGGATCATCTGGCGCGCCAGATCGACGATCTTCACCGGCTTGCCCATGTCGAGCACGAAGATGCGGCCGTCGGCGTCGCTTTTCACGCCCAATGCCGAGGCCGACAGCACCAGCTCGACCGCCTCGCGGATGGTCATGAAATAGCGCGTCATCTCGGGGTCGGTCACGGTCAGCGGCCCGCCGGCGGCGAGCTGGCGTTCGAACAGCGGGACCACCGATCCGGTCGATCCCAGGACGTTGCCGAAGCGCACGGTGACGAAGCGGGTTCCGCCGCCCCGTCGTTGGTTCCGGCGGCTTTCCACGTCCATGGCCTGGCAGACGATTTCGGCCAGGCGCTTGCTCGCCCCCATGACGCTGGTCGGATTGACGGCCTTGTCCGTCGAGATCATGACCATGGCCGCGGCACCGGCGTCGCGCGCGGCGCGGGCGACGCAGAGCGTGCCGATGGCGTTGGTTTCAATGCCCTCGGCCTTGTTGTCCTCGACCAGCGGCACGTGCTTGCGCGCGGCGGCGTGGAACACCAGGTCGGGGGCGAGGCCAGCGAACGCGCGCGCCATCTGCCCGGCGTTGCGCACGTCGGCCATGACGGCGCGGCGCGGAACGGCGGGGAAGCCGCGTGAAAGTTCCTGATCGATCTCGTAGAGCGCGAACTCGGACAGGTCGAGGAGCGCGACCGCGGCCGGCCCGTACTGGCAGACCTGGCGCGCCAGCTCGCTGCCGATGGAGCCGCCGGCCCCGGTGATCAGCACCCGCCGGCCGGCGATCAGGCCGGCCATGGCGTCACGGTCGAGCGGCGTCTGCGGCCGGCCCAGCAGGTCCTCGACGGCGACCGGGTGCAGGTCGAGCTTGTCGGCCACGCCGTCCTTGAACTCGGTCATCTTGGGCAGGCGGGCCAGGTTCAGGCCCAGGCGGTCCGCCTCGGCCAGGAGATCGCGCACGACCTCGCCGTCCATGGCGGGGCGGGTCAGGACGACCCGGCGCGGCTGGTCCGGCGTGCCGGCGAAGCGCCGGGCGGCGGCGGCAAGGTCCTGGACCGTGCCGACGATCTCGACGCCGCGGATGACCTGGCCGACACGGCCCGGGCGCTCCGACAACAGGCCGACGACGCGGTATTCCGGGCGGTCCGTTGCCGCGAGCGAGCGGATGAACAGTTCGGCCTCGTCCCCGGCGCCGGCCAGCAGGACCGGGATGCGGTCGTCCTCGCCGCCCATCGCCAGGATCGGGGCCCGGCGGTCCTTGAGGATGCGGTGCACGAAGCGCGGCCCGCCAAGCATGCCGATCAGGAGAATCCACTGGATGGCGAACAGCGAGCGGGGGAAGTCCTCCAGGCGGACCCAGGCGAACATGGCGATCAGGAAGATCAGGACCGCCAGGCTGACCGCCTTGGCGATCGCCAGCAGGTCCGAGATCGAGGCGTAGCGCCACACGCCCCGGTAAAGCCCCATGGCATAGAAGATCACCGCCGCCTCGGCGGTGAAGAACAGGCCGGCGGGCGCCATCACGTTCAGCGGCTGCACCCACATGTCGTCGCCCATGCGCAGGAACAGGGCGAGCGGGAACGACGCCCCGGCCATGAGGATGTCATGGCCGTAGGCGATCCAGCCTCTCGGCGGTATGCGGCGCAGGGCGAAGTTCAGCAGGTTCATGTTCGTTCAGGTGCCGCTTCCAAGCGGGTGTCGCATCGGCGTCCCTGGTTTTACCATCAATCGGCGCAAGCTCAAGCGCCGGGCGGTGTCGAGGCCGACCGCCCGGCCCCCAGAAAGACCGCCAGCAGGACGGCCACCGGCACCGCCGCCAGCACCCAGGATCCGAAAAACCCGAATCGGTCGTAGGTGACGGAAATCGCGATCAGCACCAGATTGCAGGCCAGCATGCAGATCACCACGCGACCGTGGTTGCGCCAGCCGACGGCGGCCCGCTGGTAGAAATGCTCGCGGTGAGCGCGCCAGATCTTCTTTCTCCGGACCATCCGGTACAGCAGCGTCAGCGTCGAATCGGCCAGGTAATAGGCGGGCAGGATGATGGCGACGATCCACGGACCAGCGGCGGCGAGGGACAGCAACAGCCAGCCGAGCAGGAACCCCAGCGGCACGCTGCCGACGTCGCCGAGGAAGACCTTCGCGGGGGGCCAGTTCCAAATCAGGAAGCCGAGCGCGGTTGCCGCCGTACAGATGCCGAGCGCACCGAAATCCGCCGCCAACCCGTGCACGGCAACCACGGCCGCCACGCCGATCCCGATGGAGGCGGTCTCGGCCCCGGTGATGCCGTCGATTCCGTCCATGAAATTGAACAGGTTGATGAACCAGACCCAGACGAAGGCAATGATGAAATAGGCCAGCGGTTCCGGCACGAACTGCTGCAGCGGATAGATGAAGGTCGGCTCGAACCACAGGGCGGCGGCGACTGCCAGGATATGGGCGGGAAAGCGAATCGCCGGCGACAGGCCGCGGGTATCGTCGAGCCACGACAGCACGCCCAGCACCAGCGCCGGAACCAGGACATGCGCCATCGGGCGGTCGGCGATCAGGAACCAGGCCGGGATCAGCGCCGCGATGACCAGAATGCCGCTGCCTTCCGGCGTCGCCACGGTGTGGTTGCTGCGCTCGTTCGGATGGGCCATCAGGTCGAATTTGACAAGAAGCCGGATCAGCGGCCCCGACCCGCCGGCGACCACGGCGAAGCAGAAGGCGGCCAGGAGCAGGACTTCGGGGGTCACAACGCGCGCCAGGTCCGTCATGCGGCCGCCTCCAACAGCTTGGCGTAAAGGGCGGCGATCCGAGCGCCCACGCGGGCCGCCGAAAACGATTCCTCGGCATCGCGGCGTGCGGCGGCCCCCATGCGCGCCCGCAGCGCGCTGTCGCCGGCCAGCCGTTCGATCGCGCCGGCCAGGGCTTCGACGTCGCCTGGCGGCACCAGCAGGCCGTTCCCGCCGTCGCGCACCAGGGCGCGGCAGCCGGGCACGTCCGTGGCGACCATCGGGCGGCCCGAAGCCGCCGCCTCGAGAAGGCTTTTCGGCAGGCCCTCGCGCCAGGACGGCAGTACGGCGATGTGCGCCGTCGCCCAGACGGCGGCGACGTCGTCGCGTTCGCCCGCCCATTCGACCAGCCCCTCGCGGACCCAGGCGTCGAGCTGGCGCTGCGCGACCGTCGTCGGATTGCCGGGATCGGGCGCGCCGACCAGGATCATGCGGACGTCGCGGCCCCGCTCCTTCAACAGGCGCGCGGCGCGGGCGAATTCGATGATTCCCTTGGTCTTCAGAAGGCGGCCGACCAGCACCGCGCGGACCGGCGGCGCCGGCGGTTCGGGGGTCGCGGGGAACTGCGTCAGGTCGACCCCCGATCCGGGGATGAGATGCATGCGCCCCGCCCGGCCGATGCCGCGCGCCAGCAGGAAATCACGGTCGTCCGTGTTCTGGACCAGCATATGGACCCGCTCGTGGCCGCACAGCCGGCGCAGCGCGGAAACCAGCAGACCGCCCACCACCCGGCTTTTCAGGGACCGCCGGCCGTTGCCCCCGTCGGTGAACAGGATGCCGAGCCCCGTGAAGGCGTTGACGATGCCCGCCCCCGCCCCCCCCGGGAAGGCGGCCAGGCGCGCCGCCAGGGTGCCGTAGAGCACCGGCTTGGCGGCGACGTTGTGGATCAGGTGCGGGCGGAAGCGCCGCAGGACACGGACGAGGCGAAAGAGGTAGCCGATGTCCTTGACCGGCGACAGGCCGGCGCGCTCGACGGGGGTGGGGAACACCGTGATGCCGAGCGCGCGGATGGCGTCGGCGTGATTCCCGGTTCGCGTCGCCACGGCGACCTCCAGGCCCATGTCCAGGGCGGCCCGCGCCATGGGCAGGCGGTGGCGCAGAAACGCCCAGTCCTCGGTGACGACGAACAGCAGCCGCTTGCGCTCGGGCCGGGCCTCCGACATGGCGGTCAGCCCGCGCCGCCCGCGCTCACAGCCGCCACAGCTCGACCTCGGCGGGCCGGCCGCCACGGTCGAGCCGTGCCCGCACGTCGACCACCAGGCCGTCGGCGGCGGCCAGCAGGCCGGCGATCCAGGTCCAGCCGCGGTCCAGGTAGCGGTCGTGCGGCACGGCCAGGATCACCGCGTCGGCGTCGCCGAGCGCGCCGTCGGCCGCCAGGTCCAGGCCGAACTCGTGCTTCACCTCGGCAGGGTCGGCCATGGGGTCGTGCACGACGACGCGGGCGCCGAACCGCTCCAGCTCGCGCAGGATGTCGATGACCTTGGTGTTGCGCACGTCGGGCACGTTCTCCTTGAAGGTGAGGCCCAGGATGGTCACCCGGAACGACCGGGTCCCGCCCTTCCTGGCGAGCCGCCGCACGGTTTCGCGGGCGATGAAAGGCCCCATCTCGTCGTTGATGCGCCGCCCGGCCAGGATGACCTCGGGCCGGTAGCCGGCCATCTCGGCGCGGTGGGTCAGGTAATAGGGGTCGACGCCGATGCAGTGGCCGCCGACCAGGCCCGGCGTGAACGGCAGGAAGTTCCATTTCGTGGCGGCCGCCGCCAGCACGTCGGCGGTGTCGATGCCCAGCCTTTCGAAGATCAGCGCCAGTTCGTTCATCAGCGCGATGTTGAGGTCGCGCTGGGTGTTCTCGATGACCTTGGCGGCCTCGGCGGTCTTGATGCTGGGGGCCACGTGAACCCCCGCGGTGACCACGGCGCCGTAGGTTTCGGCGATGATGCGGGCGGTTTCCGCGTCGCAGCCGGAGACGACCTTCCTGATGGTTTCGAAGCGGTGCTCGCGGTCGCCCGGATTGATGCGCTCGGGCGAATATCCCACGAAGAAGTCGGTTCCGAAGGTCAGGCCCGAGCGCTCCTCCAGGATCGGCACGCATTGCTCTTCGGTGGCGCCGGGATAGACGGTCGACTCGTAGACGACGATGTCGCCCTTTTTCAGGATCCTGCCGATGGTCTCCGTCGCCGCGATCAACGGGGCCAGGTCGGGGCGGCGCAGCCCGTCGATGGGCGTCGGCACGGTGACGATGTGGAAATCGGCGCGGGCCAGGTCCCCGGGATCTTCGGTGAACGCCAGGTTCGCGGCCGCCAGGTCGGCTTCCGAGACCTCGTGGGTGCGGTCGTGCCCGGCACGCAGTTCGGTCAGGCGCGCGCTGGAGATGTCGAAGGCGACGACGGCGAAGCGCGCGCGTCCGAAGGCCACGGCGACGGGCAGGCCGACATAGCCCAGGCCGATCACGGAAATGCTGCGTTTGGTCGTCATGTCAGGCTCTTAGCCCATTCCGGGTGGTGGAAACAACAAGGTTCCGCATCGGCGGCGTTGCGCCTAAGATCGCCCCGCATCCGCCCGCAGTGACCGTCAGCCGCCGGACCCCGCTCATGCCTCTCGGTTCCACGACCGCCATCATCGTCTCCTCGGACGCCAACTACTTCGACCTGCTCATGGGCACGGTGACGTCGCTCAGGGATCGCGCGGCGGGCATCGATTTCGATCTGTGCATTCTCGACGTCGGGCTGACGGAGGAGCAGGCGGCGCGGTTGCGCGACCTGACGGCCAGGGTGGTGACCGCCGGGTGGGAATACGATTTCCCCGGGCGCGACCGCACGCCTGGATATTTCAAGGCGATGACCTCGCGGCCCTATCTGCCGCGCCTGTTTCCCGGCTACGGCCTCTACATGTGGATCGATTCCGACGCCTGGGTGCAGGACGCCTCGGTGATCGAACGGTTCCTGTCCGCCGCCCGTGGGGGCCGGCTCGCCGTCGTGCCCGAGATCGACCGCGGCTACACCATGTACTACAAGCGGCCTCGGCCCTATTGGCGGCGCCTCAGCCACCGCATGTACCGCTGGGCCTACGGCTGGGCGGTGGCGGACCGCCTGGGCCGCAACCCCGTCCTCAATTCCGGCGTGTTCGCATTGCGCGGCGACGCGCCCCACTGGGCGCTGTGGCAGGCGGCGCACAAGGCCGCCATGTGCCGCTGGCGCCTCAAGCCCGGCGTGCGCGATCTTTACGGCCGCATTTCGGAGCAGACCGCGCTCAACTACGTCGTCTATCGCGACAAGGCCCCCGCGACGTTCCTGCCCGCCTACTGCAACTGGCTGTGCGGCCACGGCACGCCCATGTACGATCCGGCGCGCCGCCTGTTCGTGGAGCCCCACGCCCCGCACGAGCCGCTCGGCGTCATGCACATGGCGGGCGACCGCATCCAGGACAAGGTCTTCGACATCGCCCGGGTCGGCGGCGGCGCGGTGACCACGGGACTGACCTATCCGGATGCGGTAAAGCTGATCGCGCCGGCCGCGCCTGCGAAGGTCATGCCCACCGGCGCGCCCACAGGGACAGGGCCAGGATGACCACGGTCCCCGCAATCAGGCCGAACCCGGCCTGCAGGGCGGCATAGGGATCGGCATAGAGCAGGCGGAACGGCAGGTAGAACAGCCAGGCCGCGCGCAGCGCCTGGCCGAGCCAGCCCGGACTCTCCGTCAGCCAGCCGTCGAACAGCGCGAGCACCGCGCCGAACGCGGCGAAGACGATCAGCACGCCGAGCGTGCCCAGGCTGTAATACCCGAACGAGAACAGATCGACCGGAATCCACGGCAGCAGCTTGACGTGCAGGCTCAGGATCATGGGCGGCAGGGTCTCGACGCCCGTGAAATTGGGCAGCATGTAGGCGACGCCCAGGGGGATGTCGATGAACCAGCGGAAGTCGATCACCCCCGGACTGACGGTTAAGGCATGGGCCGCGGTTATATGGGGAAACCCGAGATAGGCCAGGATATAGAGGACGTTGTCGGCCAGGGCCGAGGTCAATTGCTTGGCCTCGGTGCCGGCGGTGGCGACCGGATCGCGGAAGAACGCGGGGTCGACGCTGGCCAGGAATAGCGCGAGCGCGCCCAGGCCGGCCAGCACGGCCATCGCCGTCACCCGCGACCGGGCCACGAACACCCAGGCGAGCAGCGGCGTAACCAGGAATCCCGCCGTATCCAGGCGGCCTCCGACGTGCAGCAGGCGAACCGCCGCCACGGCCCAGATCGCGGCGGCGGCGGCGGCCAGGACGGCCCGCCGCCATCCGTCGAAGCGCAGGGCCGCCGCCGCCAGGATCAGGAAGGCGGGAAAGGCGATCTGTGCGAGGACCTGAAGGGCTCCCCACCGCACGCTGCGGGCGCCACGGCGCAGGTCGAGTCCCGCCTGGGCCATGTCGCGGAGGCCGTCGAACTGGAATGCGTATGCGGTCAGGGCCAGGGCGGCCATCGCGCCCAAAACCAAGCCGATCACCGCCAGGCCGCCCGCCGGGATGGCCCGGCTTTGCAGAGGCATGGGCGCACGGCGCGCGGCCAGCAGGTATCCCCCCAACATGACGGCATAGCCGCCCCCCAGGATGATCCCGGCCGAGACGTACGCCCCTTCGGCAAGGTTCAGGGCGTCGGCCAGATCCAGGATATAGAGACGCACGCCCCAGGGGTTGGGACCCAACGTGTCCATCATCCCCGCCGCCCAGGGGGTGCCCGGCAGGAACGCGATAAGAAACGCCGGCAGGCAGTAGCCCACGGCGATCAGCGCGTGGGCCGCGGTCAGGAAGGTGAACCGCCGGACCCGGCGGAAGCGCAGAACCTCCACCGCCGCCATCAGCGCCGTCAGGGCGCCGCTCAGGATCAGCGCCAGGGTCACGGCGCGGTGCCGGCCGACGGCGCGGGCCGCGCCCAGGGACGTATCCCCGTGCGGCGGTTGACGACGGCCGCCGACAGGGCGGCGCGGAACGCCATGGCCGCGCCCGTCGCCACGGCGGCGCCCTCGATGCCGAGGCGGGGGATCAGGACCAGGTTGAGGATCAGGTTCACGCCCAGCGTCGCGGCCGCGACAAGGGCGTTGGCGCGCTCGAACGGCCCGACCAGGAAGAACATCTCGACCGCGCCGAACATGGAGTAGGCCAGATACCCCGCGCCCAGGATCGCCACCACCGCCGCGCCCGGCGTGTAGGCCTCGCCGAACAGGCCCAGGATCACGGCGCGGCCGGGCACGATCACGGCCAGCATGCCCAGGCAGGCGAGCAGCGAAAGCGACGTCGCCGTGTTCACGCGGCGCTGCAGGTCGCCGGTCCGCTTCTCGGCGAACAGCTTGGCCGCCATCGGGCCGAAGCGCGTGCGGATGGCGACGGCGGGAAAAATCGCCAGCAGGGCGACCTTGGCCGCCGGCGCGTAAAGCCCCGCCTGTTCCGGGCCCAGGATGTGGCCGATCATCAGGATGTCCATCTGCGTCAGAAGGATGGTCAGTCCCGTGACCGCCACGTAGGGCAGGCTGGTCTTCAACCAGTGGCGCCATGACGGCACGGGACGATCGGATTTCGCCGGCTCGGCCAGGACGCAGGCACGGGCATAGGCCGTCAGGAGGATGAGCACGCCCGCGCTGACGCCCAGGTTCGCCGCCATCACGACGGCGGCGTCAAGGTCCGAGGCTTGCGCGAGAACCAGCACGGCGCCGAGCAGCAGCAGCGGGCGCACGATCTCGAAGATCATGGTCGACTGCACGACGCGCTCCAGGCCCTGGAGGACGGCGGCCCGCTGCTGGATCAGGGCCATCACGACGGTCAGCGCCAGGGCGGCGTGGAAGGTGCGGCGCGTCTCGTCGGCGGCGTCCGGCCAGGCCACGGCGACGGCAAGCGATCCGCCGGCGGCGGCGCACAAGCCCAGGGTCAGCACGACCCGGTTGGAAAAGCCGATCACCGCCTGCATCGCCGCGCGGTTTCCCTGGGCGCGGTATTCGGCGATGAAGCGGACCATGGCGAGGTTCAGGCCCGCCTGCACGGCGATGAACAGGATGTTCAGCCAGCCGAGCGCGAACACGTAGGTGCCGTAGGAGCCGACGGAAAGCCAGCGCGCGAACAGCACGTGCGAGACGAAGGCGAGGCCCGCCCCCGCCACGTTGACGGCCAGGATCCTGGCGCCGTCGACCACCAGCAGGTCGCCCAGGAGCGGGCGCAGGCTGCGGGGCAGGGCCATCAGGCGGCGGTCAGTCTCTGCAGCGCGGCTTCGGTTTCGCCCGCCCGGATGTCCCAGGAATGGGCGGCGACGACGGCGTCGCGCCCGCGCCGGCCCATCTCTGCGGCGCGGGCTGGATCGCTGGCGAGTTCCGCGACGGCCCGCGCCAGGGCGTCGGGGTCCTCGGCCGGAACGGCCAGGCCGCAATCGTTGTCGCGCACCAGGTCCGCCTGCCCGGGAAAGTCGGTGACGATCGCCGGCACGCCGCAGGCCAGGGTCTCGAACACCTTCAGGGGAAAAAGCCCGGTGCCCGTGCGGTCGCCCAGGTTGTTCTTGGGCACCAGGCCGCAGAGGCTGCGGGCGACGATGCCGGGCAGCACGCGGTAGGGCTGGCGGCCCAGATCAACGATGCCGGGGTCTCCGGCCGCCGCCGCCGCGACCGCCGGGCGCTCCGGCCCGTCGCCGACGATCACTAGGTCGACGCCTTGCGGCCAGGCGGGCGACCGTCTGGCGGCCAGCAGGGTCGGGATGCCCTGCCAGCGGGCGAGCCCGCCGAAGAACACGGCGTAGCGTTCGGGCAGGTCCAGGCCGCAATCAGCGTGGGGGTGGAACAGCTCCGTGTTGGCGCCGTTGGGCACCACGTCGACCGGGGTCGTGACGCCCTGGGCGCGCACCCAGTCGGCCAGTTGCGGCGTCACCGTGATCAGCCGCCCGGCCCATCGGAACTGCCTGCGCCACATCCACTTGATGACGCCGGCGAGCGGCCGCGCCCAGGCATAGGCGATGGCGACGTCCTCGTAGGGCCCGTTGATTTCATGGATGATGGGCGCGCCGCGCAGCCGCGCCCAGAACGACGCCGGAAAGGCCAGAAAGTGGGAGCGCACGTAGACGACCTGTCCGTCCTCGAAGGCGCGCATCAGGCGCCATTGCAGGCACAGGTATTCCAGCATGCGCCGCGCCAGGCCGGGCCGTTTCCACGCGCCGGAATAGGACGGCGCGAACAGATCGACGGTCCAGCCCCGGCGCCTGAGGCCGCCGCAGATTTCGTGGATGTGCGCATAGGACGCCTGGCCCTCGCGGGGGGCTTCCAGGGCGAGATAAAGGAGGTGCTTGCGCCCGATCACGCGGCCATGAACTCCCGGATGGCCTGGGCGATGCGGGTGGCCGCGCCGCCGTCGCCGTAGGCGTCGATGTCGCGGCGCGGCCGGCTGAAGTCCGGCCCCTGCCACAGGCGGTTCCATCCGGCCTCGACCGTCTCGACCCATTCCGTCTCGTCGCGCAGGGTGACGCAGGGCACGCGGTGGAAATAGGCTTCCTTCTGCAGGCCGCCGGAATCGGTCAGCACCCCGGCGCTCGCCTTAACCAGATGCGTCATCTCCAGGTAACCGAGGGGCTCCGTCACGGTGACGCCGTCGAGCGTCAGGCCGGCGCGGGCCAGCGCGGCCTTGGTGCGGGGATGCAGGGGCAGGACGACCGTGCCCGGCCGCGCCTTGAGGAAATCGACGACCTTGGCGAGGGTCGCGTCGTCGTCCGTGTTCTCGGCCCGGTGCACGGTCGCGACCTCGTATTCGCCGGCGGTCAGACCCAGGCGTGCGACGATGTCCGATCCCTCGGGCCGGCCGGCCGCCTGCAGGGCCGCGTCGTACATGACGTCGCCGACCAGCATGACGCCGCGCGAAATGCCTTCCTCGGCCAGGTTGGAGATCGCCTGCGGCGTCGGGCAGAACAGCAGCGTCGACAGGTGGTCGGCGACGCGGCGGTTGATCTCTTCGGGTTGCGCGCGGCGGAACGAGCGCAGCCCGGCCTCGACATGGAACACGGGGATGTCGAGCTTGGCCGCCGCCAGCGCCCCCGCCAGGGTCGAATTGGTGTCGCCGTAGATCAGCAGGCCGTCGGGCCTGTCGTTCATCAGGACGGGCTCCAGCGCGATCAGCATGCGCCCCGTCATGTCGCCGTGGCCGCCGCCGCTTATCCCCAGATGATGGTCGGGGGCGGCCAGGCCCAGTTCGCGGAAGAACACGTCCGACATGCCGTCGTCGAAATGCTGGCCCGTGTGGATCAGCACCTCGGCGATGCCGGCGTCCTCGAAGGCGCGGCTGACCGGCCCCGCCTTGATGAACTGCGGGCGCGCGCCGACGACGGTTGCGATGCGGGTCACGCCGCGATCGCTTCCTTCAGGGCCGCCAGGATGCGGTCCTGGGTCGCGGCATCCAGGTAGGGATGCATGGGCAGGCTCAGCACGTCCCGGGCCAACGCCGCCGACACCGGCGTGCCATTGCCCGCACGGGGGTAATGGGCATAGGCCGGCTGATCCGACAGCGCCACCGGGTAGTAGACCGCCGTCGGCACGCCGGCGGCGTTCAGCTTTTTCTGCGCGGCGTCGCGGTCCGTCACGCGGATCGTGTACTGGGCCCAGGCGCTGAGCGCCCCTTCCACCACCACGGGTGCGGCGGCGACGCCGGCGAGGCCCTCGGCATAGCGGGCGGCCACGTCCTGCCGCTTGGCGATCTCGTCCTGGAAGATGTCGAGCTTGGCCAGCAGGATCGCCGCCTGCAGGGTGTCGAGCCGCGCGTTCAGGCCGATCGCCACGTTGTCGTACTTGTTGGTGCCCTGGCCGTGCACGCGCAGGCTGCGCATGCGCGCCGCCAGGTCCGCGTCGTCGGTCAGCACCGCGCCGCCGTCGCCGTAACAGCCCAAGGGCTTGGCCGGGAAGAAGCTGACCGAGGTCGCGTCGCCCCACGATCCCACGGGTTTGCCGTTCAGGGTGCCGCCGAAGCTCTGCGCCGCGTCGGCCAGGACCTTCAGGCCGTGCGCCCCGGCGATCTTCCGGATCGCGGGGTAGTCGGCGGGCTGGCCGAACAGGTCGACGGGGATCACGGCCTTCAGGTTCAGGCCCTGGTCCCTCGCCGTGGCGACGGCGCCTTCCAGGCTCGCCGGATCCATGTTGAAGGTGTCCGGCAGCACGTCGCAGAACACGGGCGTGGCGCCCGCCAGCGCCACCACCTCGGCCGTCGAGGCGAAGGTCATGGCCGGCACGATGACGGCGTCGCCGGGGCCGATGCCCCAGGCCATGAGGACCAGCAGCAGGGAGTCCGTGCCGCTTGAGCAGGTCACGCAATGCCGGGCGCCTGCCATTTCGGCCAGGCGTTTCTCCAGTTCCGCGACCTCGGGCCCCATGATGAAGCGGCCGTGGTCGAGGACCCTGGCGATGGCCTGGTCGATACTGTCGCCCAGGCGCGCGCGCTGGGCCTGCAGGTCGATGAAGGCGATGGGGGCGTCGGAAGCAGCGGTCATGCGGTGATTTCTTTCAGTGTGCCGGTGTCGGTGACTTTATATTTACGGCCCTCGCGCGGGCAGGTCAGGTCGTCGCCCAGGCGCTCGCCGGCGTGGCTGACCCAGCCGATGCGCCGCGCCGGCACGCCGGCCATCAGGGCATGGGCGGGCACGTCGGTGGTGACGACCGCGCCGGCCGCGATCATGCAGTAGTCGCCGAGCGCGTGGCCGCAGACGATGGTCGCGTTGGCGCCGATGGTGGCGCCGCGCCCGACCGGCGTCGGCAGGAAGTCGTCCTTGCGCTCGACCTCGGCGCGCGGCGTCAGCACGTTGGTGAACACGCAGCTCGGCCCGCAGAACACGCCCTGCGCCAGGGTTACGCCCTTGTAGACGCTGACGTTGTTCTGGATCTTGCAGTTGTCGCCGATGGTCACGTCGGGCCCGATACTGGCGTTCTGGCCGATCACCACATCCTTGCCGATGGTCGTGCCCGGCAGGACGTGGGAGAAGTGCCAGACCTTCGTGCCTGCGCCGATGGCGACGCCGCCGTCGACCACCGCCGTCTCGTGAACCCTGGCGCCGGGGAAGCGGGCGTCGTCCGTTCCCTGGCCCGCCGCGTCGCGCGTCGCCGTCATGTCGTTCTCCGCCCTCTCCAGTACGCTCAAGACCCGCATGCCCTCGGCGCCGTCCGTGCGCGGCCGCTCGCCGGTGGCCATGCAGTGCAGGAAATGCCCGCATTCGGCGGCCAGCGGCTCGCCCTCGATCAGCGCCACCGCCTCGGCCTCGGCCTTCTCGGGCGTCGGGATGCCGTCCTTCCAGTCGATGCGGTGGGGATAGATCAGCAGCTTGCGGTCCCAGGGCTCGCCGTCGTTGAACACGGCCATGGCCCTGTCGCCGACCGCCACCAGCTTCTGCTCCTTGAACGGATGCAGCCAGGACACGAAGACATGGGCCTGCACGCCGCCGGGAAAGCTCAGGTGCGTGGTCGTCACGTCGGCGATGACCTCGTGCAGGTAACTGCCGCCCTCGGCGCGCACGGCCGTCGGCTCGGCGCCGACCAGGGCCAGGATCATCGAGATGTCGTGCGGCGCGAAGGACCACAGCGCGTTCTCCTCGCGCCGGATCTTGCCCAGGTTCAGGCGGTTGGAATAGAGGTACTGCAGGCGGCCGAGGGCGCCTTCCGCCACAAGCGCCTTCAGCTTCAGAAAGGCCGGGTGGTACTGCAAAAGGTGGCCGACCATGAGGATGCGCCCGGCCGCCTCGGCCGCCGCCAGTACGCCCTCGGCCTCGGCGACGGTCAGCGCCAGGGGCTTTTCCACGAACACGTGCTTGTCGGCGGTGAAGGCCTGGACGGCGAGCGCCGCATGGGCCTCCGCCGGGGCGGCGATGACCACGCCGGCGATGGCCGGGTCGGCCAGGATCTCCCCGTAGTCCCGGGCCGGCACGCCGTAGGTTTCCGCCATGGACCGGGCAAGCGCCGCGTCCGCGTCGGCGACGGCGGCCAGCGCGCCCAGGGCGTGGAAGTTGCGCACGTGGTTCCTGCCCCAATGGCCGCAGCCGACGACGGCGACGCGGGGCGGCTGTGTATCGGAGGACGTCATGCGGGGCCTGTCATTCGGTTTCGGCGGAAAGGGTCACGGCGGCGAACACGCTGTTGGTGCCGGGGCAATGGACAAACTCGTGAATGGTGCCGGCGGACGCCAGCAGCGCCCTCAGCCTGTCCTCGGTGAAGTAATGGAAATGCAGGTCGTCGAGCGGCCGACCGGCGGCAAGCGCGCGCTCGCGGCGGGCGAGCGCCCAGGCCACGCGCGGCCAGGTCAGGATGGCGAGACCCAGAAAGGCCAAGGTGCGGGTCGGGAAGGATCGGTTGTTTCGGCACAGGTCGGCAATCCGGACGGACAGGTCGTTGCGCGCGATCAGGGGCGAATCGTGCAGGCCGCACCAGATGACCGCGTGGCCGCCGCCGGTGATCTTGGCGGCGAGGGCCAGGGCGTTCCTAGCATCCTCGAAGTGATCAAGCGAGGTCGCAAACAGCGCCAGGTCGAATTTTTTGTCGAGCGGACGGACCGCCAGATCCTCGAGCCGCCCGCGGATGAAGGGATAGTCGCGTTGCGGATTCTCGTCCAGCGGGTCCAGCCCGACGTAGGCCGGCGACCCCGCGATGTTGCGCACATAGGGCGGCAGGGCGGTGCCGATGCCGCAGCCCAGGTCGATCATGGTCCGGGCGTCCCAGATTCCCGCCCATTTGGCGATGAACCCTTCGAACGCGGCCATGACATGGAGCGTCGATGGCGGATAGTCCTGCGCCTGATGATGCCGGCGGTACTCCTCCAGGGATGCCTCGGTGATCCGGCGCCATTCCGCGTCGCCGGCGCCGGAAAGCCGGAGCGTCCCTCCGGCGTCGAGGAGCCCGGTGATATTCAGCGGCGTGCCGTCCGGTTCCGTCATTGCTGCCTCACGCGGCGAAATCGACCTGATGGATTTCCGACCAGCGGATCAGGTTCGCGGCCAGCCAGACCTGTTGCGGTATCGGCCCGCCGTCGGTCATCAGGGCGTCGACGCGCCGCGCCAGGACGCCGTGATCGAGCGCCGGCACGGCGCGTGCGGCGTCGCTGTCGATGAGGGTCCGAAGCCAGCCGCCCGATTCGCGCAGCCAGGCGTCCTGCGGCGTGATGAAGCCGATCTTGTCGCGCCGGTCCAGGATCGCGTCGGGGACCAGGCCGCGCATGGCGGCGCGGAACACGGACTTGGTCTCGCCCCGGCCGGAGATCAGGCATTCCTCGGGCAGGGAGTAGACGAAATCGGCCAGTTCGGGGATCAGAAAGGGCACCCGGCTTTCGACGGCGTAGGACATGGAATTGCGGTCCTGATAGCGCAGCAGGGCCGGCAGCACGCGGCTCTGCAGACTTTCCGCCAACTCGTCCACGAGCACCCGGCCGCCTTTCGGCTGCTGGGGCGCGCGGGCGGCGACGCCTCGGGCCGCCAGCCAGCGGCCGTCCATCCAATCGGGCACCAGGTCCTCGCCGACCAGGCGGCGGGCGATGCCCTGCAGGCCGGTGGGCAGGATGAACCGCGCCGCGCGGGCAAGCATGCCGAGAGGGCCGGCCTGGTCCGTCGCCGCGCAGAGGAACCGCGCGGCGCGCATCACCTCGCCCCGGCGCAACATGCCGGCCAGGCGCGCCGCGAGGAAGGGCACGTAGCCGGCGAGGATCTCGTCCGCGCCCTGGCCGTCGAGCGTCACCTTGATCCCGGCATCCTTGACCAGGGCATAGACCCGGCTCTGGGCGAAGATGCTGGTCGATCCGAAGGGCTCGCCCTGGATCCGGATCAGCCCGTCGAGGCTTTCCGACAGGGCCGCCCCCGACGAGGTTGTCTTGTGTATGGTCGCCCGCGCGGCGCGGCCCGCCATGTCGGCCCAATGCGCCTCGTCATGGCGGTCGCCCGGGGCGGTGAAGCTGAAGGTGTGGAGCCGCAGGTCTTGCCCTTCGATCTCCCGCATGGCGCAGACCACGGCCGACGAATCGATGCCGCCCGAAAGGGCCGCACCCACGGGCACGTCGGCGCGCAGGTGCAACGCCACCGAGTCCATGAACAGGCGGCGCAGTTCGCGGGCGGCCTCGTCGAAGGTGATGCCGGACGTGACGTCCGTGCGCGGCCGCCAATAGGTTTCGGGCGCGGGGGCCGCGACACGGTCCAGGTCGATCACCGCGAACGACGCCGGCGGCAGATGATGGATCTCGCGGAACAGGGTCCGCTCGCCCCGGTCGGTCAGGCCGAAGCGCAGGTAGTCGTAAAGCGCCTGCGGTTCGACGGCGCGGGACAGGCCCGTCAGTTCCAACAGCGCCCCCGGCTCTGACGCGAAGGCCAGGTCGCCGCCGCGCAGGGCCCACATCAGCGGCTTGATGCCGAAAGGGTCGCGCGCAAGGGTCAGGGTTCCGGCGACAGTGTCCAGGAACGCGAAGGCGAACATTCCGGTCAGACGGGGCAGGGTCCGCGCCACGCCCCAGCGGCAGAGGGCGATCAGCAGCACCTCCGTATCCGACTGGGACGCGAAGACCGTGCCCTCGGCCTCCAGCTCTCGGCGCAGTTCCAGGTAGTTGTAGATCTCGCCGTTGGTGATCAGGACATGGCGGCCGTCGGGCGTCGCCATGGGCTGATGGCCGCCCGGTCCCGTGTCGATGATCGACAACCGCCGGTGGGCGAGGCCGATCCGCGCGTCGGTCGGCAGAGCTGCGCAATGAGGGGCATGGGTGACGCCGCCCTCGGGCGACCATGCCGCCGCCCCCTGGTCGTCGGGCCCGCGGTGGGCGATGGCCGCGGACATGCGCGCCAACTCTGCCGGATCGACGCTGCGTCCGTCCTTCGCGACAATGCCCGCGATGCCGCACATGGCGCCTAGGCCGCCCCCCAGCGGCGGCGCCAGGCCTGGAACATCAGCACGCACCACAGCTCCGTCGTGCGGTTGCGGGTGCCCGCCAGGTGCTCGGCCCAGGCATGGCGGACCGGCGCCGGGTTCAGCAGGCCGCCCTCGGTCAGTGCCTGGGGCGACAACAGGTCCTCGGCCCAGTCGCGCAGCGGTCTCCTGAGCCATTTGTCCACGGGAATGCCGAAGCCCATCTTGGGCCGCTCGGTCAGGGCCGGCGGAACGTAACGGTCGAGCACGCGGCGCAGGATCCATTTGCCCTGGCCGTCCCGCACGCGCAGGCGGCGCGGCAGGGACCAGGCGAACTCGACCACCCGATGGTCGAGCAGCGGCACCCGGGCCTCCAGCGACACCGCCATCGAGGCGCGGTCGACCTTGGTCAGGATGTCGTCGGGCAGGTAGGTCAGGCTGTCCAGCATCTGCATGCATTCCATGAAGGCGGGCACGTCGTCGCGCGCGCCGTCGTCCCAGGCGACGGTCGGCGTCTCTTGTGCGCCCGGCACCAGGGCCGACGGATCGCGCCAGGCGGTGATCAACCTGCGGTAAAGCGCCATGTCGTCGGGCTGGGCCAGGACGTCGGCGAGCTTGTGCACCTTCTGGCCGGGATGGCTCGGCAGCCTGGATGCGGGCAGGACCGCAAGCAGCCGGTCCCACGCTTCCTCGCTCAGGGCGTGCAGCCCGCAGGCGGCCGCGCGGCGAAGCGGGCGCGGCAGCCAGCCCGTGCGCCGGCGCAGCAGGTCGCCCCAGGCATAGCGTGTGTAGCCGGCGAACACCTCGTCGCCGCCGTCGCCGGACAGCGCCACGGTGACGTGCCGGCGCGTCAGGGCGGACACCAGGTAGGTCGGGATCTGCGACGAGTCGGCGAAGGGTTCGTCATAGAACTCGGGCAGGCGCGGGATGACGTCGAGCGCCTGGCCGGGATCGACGTAAAGCTCCGTATGGTCGGTGCCCAGGTGGCGGGCGACGGCGGCCGCGTGGGGCGCCTCGTCGAACCCGTCGACGTCGAAGCCGATGGAGAAGGTCCTCACCGGGCGGTCGCTGTGCGCCTGCATGAGGGCGGCGACGGTGGAGGAATCGATGCCGCCCGAGAGGAACGCGCCGAGCGGCACGTCGGACACCATGCGCCGCTTCACCGCGTCGCCGATCAGCCGGTCCGCCTCGTCCACGGCCTCGGCGTCCGTCAGATCGCGGGGCGACCGCTGGCCCTCGCGGGCGACGCGCCGCAGGTCCCAGTAGCGCTCGATGCGCGCGGCCTCGCCGGCGCGCTTGACCAGGAGGCATCCCGGCTCCAGCTTGAAGACACCTTTGTAGATGCAGGCCGGCGCCGGCACGTAGTTGTGGCGCATGTAGGCGGCGAGCGCCGCCGGGTCGACCTCGGCGCGGAATCCGGGATGGGCGTGCAGCGCCTTCAGCTCCGACGCGAAGAGGAACAGCCCGCCCGCTTCGCCCCAATACAGCGGCTTGATGCCCAGGCGGTCGCGGGCCAGGACCAGGGTTCGTGTCTCCTTGTCCCAGAGCGCGAAGGCGAACATGCCGACCAGCCGGTCCACGGCGGCGCGCACGCCCCAGCGGACGCAGGCTTCCACGATCACTTCCGTGTCGGAATGGCCGCGGTAGTTCGGGGCGTGGCCCGCCGCCGCCAGCTCGCGGCGCAGGTCCTCGGCGTTGTAGACCTCGCCGTTGTAGGCGATGACGTAGCGCCCGCAGGCCGAGGCCATCGGCTGCGCTCCGGCCGGGCTCAGGTCGATGATGGACAGGCGCCGGTGGCCGAGCGCGACGCCCGCCGCGTCGTCGGCCCACACGCCGTCGGCGTCCGGGCCGCGATGGGCCAGCGTCGCGGCCATGGCGCGCGCGGTCGCGTCGAGCGGCACCGTGCCGCGCGGGTCGAGAAATCCGGTCAGGCCGCACATGGCCGCGTCAATCGGGCAGTGGCCCGGAAGGCCTGGAATTCATAGAGGGCGCACGAATGCATTAAGACGGTTCCCCTCGGGGGCATGACGTGCGGTCGCCCGACGGTCTCGCGTCCGGCGTGACCATATTGAAGAACCGATGGTGAAAACCGGCTGAAAAGGAACGCATGGACGTCAGCGGCGCGTGACCGCGATCGCCCGCAGGAGCCGTTCCACGCGGTCGACCTCGCGCGGAAGATTCGCTTTTTCGGAAACCAGTTGAAGACCGCCGGCGACGATCGTGTTTCGCAGATTGTCGTCTTCCAGGATGGCGATCAATCCCTCGGCGATCGCGTGGGGGTCGTCCTTCGAGATAAGACAATCCTTGCGATCCGTGAAGACGTGGCGGATGTCGGGAATGTCGGCGATCAGAACCGGCGTCTCGCAGGCCTGGGCTTCCAGCACGGTCTGCGGCGTGCCGTCGGTATAGGCCAGACTGACGACGATGTCGGCGGCGGACAGCAGGCCCGCCATGCGGTCTTCGCCCAGCGCCGGGACGAACTTGACATGGTCGGCAACGCCCAGGGTCTCGGCGATTTCTTCAAGGGTTTTCCGGTATTCCTTATCCTGCTTGAATTCCGACAACGCCAGGATCGCGTCGGGATACGTCTTCATCACTTCGGGCATCGCCTGCACGGCCAGATGCTGGCGATAGAGCTGTTCCAGCGGCCGCGGGCTGAGCACCACCGGGGTGGTTTCATCGGCGCCCCACTGCGCGCGCCACGCCCGGCGCGCGGCATCGTCGCGGTGATGGTTCCTGGGGTCGATTCCCCACAGGACCTCCGTTATCCGGTTCCCGGGGATGCCCAGGTCGCGTGCGGTCTGCGCCAGGTAGGGGGATTTGACCGTGATCACTTCGGCCGAGCGAAGGGCGAACATCGTCAGCCAGGCGCGAAGCCGGCCACGCCGACCCGTGGCCTCGATCAGAACGTCCGACCCCATGGCGTTGACGGCGAACGGCCGGCGAAACAGCAAGGCGGCCAGCCAGCATTCGTACTCCGCCGCATAATGAGCGTAGAACACGTCGGCGCGCTGCCGGTAGATCGCCCAGGCCAACGGTAACACCATGAGCGGCTTGTTGAGGAATTCAAACGGGGTCTTCAGGCTGTGCGGAACGATCACGGGCAGTTCCGTCGTCGAGCCCGCGGTGCGTGAAATCATCGTTACGCGATGGCCTTGGCGCGACATCGCGCGTGCGCGCGTAACGACGTGCGTGTCCCGGGCCGAACCGAGAATGCAGATGTCGAGCGTTCCGTCCGAGGCCGTGGCGGCTTCACGAAGCAAGGGGGCATTGCGCAGGCGGACCGATCGAATGCCTTTCTGCAGAAACCGCCATGCCCGGGCAAGCCGGGCATAGGACGGATATTCCGTGTGGTGGCGGACCGGCGCCGACAGGATTTCCTCAAACTCCGTCTCGGTGAGTTCGAGCTTCTTGCGTACGAACTCCTTGTCTTCCGCGAGTTCCTCCGGCGGATACATGGGTTTTTCCAGCTCGGCCAGTGCCTGATCCCGGGTCATCTGCTTGGCAAGGATGAGGCTGGAAAGGTGGGCGCGGCGCTTGTCGTAACCGAATCGTTCCGGCAGCCAATAGGCCTGGAAGAACTTGGTGAACCGGGATTCGAAATGCTTGGCGCCGTATTCCTGCCAGCCGATTTCGCGGGCCAGTTGGGCCTTTGCCCGGTCCTTGTTGTAATCGACGAAGTCCAGGGGATTGACGATCTTCATCCCGGGCAGAAACCTGAACGGCGCCAGGCGGGCGTACAGGAAACTGCGGAACACCGACATGATCGGCAGCGTCCGGAGCGACCGTGTCCCGAACCGGCGGTGGATGGCGCGGATGTGCTTGTCGTCCCGCGCCGTGTATTCCCAGGACTCGGGCAGCACGCTTTCCGTCGCGATGTTGTGGCCGGACAGGACGTAGCGAATTTTGTTCTCGGCGGTGAAGCTGAACAGCTTGGCGAAGATGGCATGGTCCTGGGGCGTATCCTGGTTGGCGACGCCGGATTTCAGGAAGGCGACCTGCAGGTCGCGCATTTCCTCCCAATCGATGACGAAGGTATAAAGGTCGATATTCAGCTTCTTGACCAGATTTTCGATATTGCGCACGGCGAAGGGAGAGTTCCAGCCCGTGTCCACGTGCACCGCCAGCGGCCGCAGGCCCCATTCCTTGGCCGCGAGATAAGCCAGATACGAAGAATCCGCGCCGCCTGACAGACCGATCGTGCAGTCGTATTCGCGCCCCCGCCCCCAGGCCTTGATTTCCTCGACGAGGGCATCCAGTCGGGGTTTGCCGGCCTCTCCGGGAAACCACTCGGTCGCGACGACCTGATCGAAATTGCGGCAGTGGCTGCACACGCCGTGTTCGTCGAACGTGATTTCCGGATCGGAGGTATCCATCACGCAGCGCGAGCAGACTTGGTAGTGGGCTTGGCTCATTTACTGTTCCGGTGAAAAGATGGCGCGAAGTTCGTCCTCGCTGGGATAGCTGACCAGGACGGCCCGGTGCTTTCCCTGAAACACGAAATAGGCCCCGGCGGACACCGCCGCGGCACCCGCGGCCACAGCGGCGCGGAAGTCCTGCGGGCGGCCGGCCCCGCCGCAGGCGACGACCGGGACGGAGACGGCTTCCGAAACCTCGCGCACCAGCTCCAGGTCGTACCCGGTCATGGTGCCGTCGCGATCGATGGCGTTGATCAGGATTTCACCGGCGCCCCGCGATTCCATTTCCCGGGCGAATTCCGCCGGCCTGCGGCGCCGGGCCTTGGTGCCGTTGTGGGTGCAGACATCGTAAGCGCCCAGCATCCTTCTCTTCGCGTCGATGGAGACGACGACGCTTTGCGATCCGAACAGACGCGCCGCCTCGTCGATCAGGCCGGGCCGATCGAAGGCCTGGGCATTGATCACCGCCTTCTCGGCGCCCAGGAAGAACAGCTTCTTGATCTGCTCGACGGACGTGATGCCGCCGCCGTAGGCAAAGGGCATGAAGCATTCCGAGGCCAGGTCTTCCAGGAAATCGAAATTGGGGCCGCGCCCCTCGGCCGTGGCGCCGATGTCCAGGACGACGAGTTCGTTCGCCTCCTTCTCGTTGAACAGGCGCACCGTGTTCATCGGATCGCCGACGTAGACCGGGTCCTTGAACTTGACGGTCTTGTAAAGACCGCGCCCGCGCAGCAACAGGACGGGGATGACCCGGGGCCAGTTCATTCAGGCGTTCTCCGCGAAATTGCGCAGCAGCGCGGCGCCGAACTTGTGGCTCTTCTCGGGGTGGAACTGCACGCCCCAGATGTTGCCTCGCGCGACGGCAGCGGCGAACCGGCGGCCGTAGTCGCAGGTCGCGGCGACGTCCTCCGCGCGGTCGCATTCCATGAAATAGGAATGGACGAAATAGAAGCGGGGTTCGGCCGCGCCGCCGCCGAACATGGGGTGGCCGGCGCCGTCGACCTTGGCCGGCGAAACCGTGTTCCAGCCCATGTGCGGAACCTTGAGAACCCGCTCGCGGGGGAACCGCACGACGTCCATGTCGATCCAGCCGAGCCCGGGCAGGGTGCCTTCCTCGCTTTTCCGGCCCAGCATCTGCGCGCCCAGGCAGATTCCCAGGATCGGCTTCCGCGCGTCCAACGCCTGTTCGTTGAGGACGTCCGTCAGGCCGCTGGCGGCGAGCGCCCGCATGCCCTGATCGAAGGCGCCGACACCGGGCAGCACGATCTTGTCCGCCGCGCGGATCGCTTCGGCGTCGTCGGTGATCTGGGCCGCGGCACCGACCTTGCGCAGCATGTTCTTGATGGCGCCCAAATTGCCGACGCCGATGTCGACGATGGCGATCATGCGTCCGTCGCTTCCTTTTCAGTGGGCACCGAGCCGCCCACCGGGCGGCGTGCCGAGCCGGCCACGCCGTTGGAGCCGAGCCGTACGTCAATATGCTCCAAGCCGCAGTCGCGGTGCCACCGCTCGAACACCGCAGGTGTCTGCGGCAGGTCGTAGCGGGGCGACAGCATGTCGAAGCTGTCCAGATAGGCCCATTCCTTCAAGGTCGCGTCGTCCGCGCCGGGCATGTCGTCAATGGTGTCGGCGATCAGCAGGCGCCAGATGACGGCCTGGCCGAAGGGCAGATGGCGGAGCGCCCGCACCAAGGGCCACATGAAGGAGACATAGGCCTTGCACCAGCGATAGAGCCTTTCCGGATCCATGTCGCGGGTAAGAGGGCGCACCCAGTACCGCGTGTTCAGCCAGTAATAGGTCAGAGACTTGAGATAGATGTCCGTGGCGAGCTGGCCGCCGGGCCTGAGGTGCGGGACCAGCGCCTTGAAGGCGGCCTCCGGGTCCGGCGTATGTTGCAGCACGCCGTAACACAGCACCCGGTCGAAGGCCCCCCTGGGAAACGGCATCGCGTAGATGTCCGCCTGGACCAGCAACAGATTCGGGTCGGCGCCGTTGGAATCCCGGTTGGCCTCCACGGCGTCCGAATAGTCGAAGGACACCACGGTCGCGCCCGTGCGCAGAAGCGACTCCGTGAACCGGCCCGATCCCGACCCCGCCTCCAGGATGACCTCACTGTCCATCCGCCGCGGCCAGCCCGAATACTTGAACAGCCTCTCCTCGGACACCTTGTGCCCCGATTCGGAATCATATTGGGTTCGCGCATGCAGATTCCACTCGAAGCCGAAGTTGCGCGCGTAGTTCTCCGACGACACGAAGCGCGGCACGAAGTCGACGATGGGATAGGCGGGTGCCGCCGCGCCCCCGCCCTTGGCCACCAGGCGGCCCGACCGCACGCGACCGTCCTCGATGATGCCGTCGGCGATCGCCAGTTCCGCGCCGCTCATCGGACAGCGCAGCAGGTTCAGGTGTTCGGGTCTCATGGTGCCGGGGGCGTCAGGCGTGCTGCACCCGCCGGCACGACGCCGACAGCACCACGCAGATGAACAACAATGGTCCCACCGCCAAGGCCCGGCCGAACCAACAAATGGCCTTGCCCGGACTGGCCGTGCGCAGGGACAGTAACGTCATGCGCAAGCACGTCAAGATCAGATAACGCCGCAGGCCCGCCCGCACTGCGGACGCCAGGCCGCCGCGCGCCAGGATGTCGCGGAACGCGGCCGCCGCCTCCCGGTGTCGACGCGCCTCCCATTCCGGGCGCTGGGTGATCTGGCCCGCGTGGACGCGGACGGCGACCAGCGGTTCCGGCAGGGCCGCGAGCCCGTGGGTCTCGGCCAACCGAAAATAAAGCAGATAGTCCATGCAGTAGGCATAGGCCTCGTCATAGCCGCCGATATCGAGGGCCGCCTGCCGGCGGAACATGATCGACGAATGGGCGAGGATGCTCGAACGCGCCAGGGCGCTCACCAGCGCGTCGTGATCCGGGGGCGGGACGGGCCCCGGCGTGCCCGGCAGGGGAACGCCGTCGCCGAAGTCGGTCCATGCGCTGGCCACCAGGGCCACGTCCGGATGCGCGGCGAGGAACCGCGCCTGTTTTTCAAGCCGCTCCGGCATGGCGATATCGTCGGCATCCAGGCGCGCGATGTAGTCGCCCCGGGCGGCCGCCAGACCCTTGTTCAGGGACTGGCTCAGGTTCAGCGTATCCGGATTGCGAAGGTGGACGATCCGTTTATCGTCATAGGCCGCGATGATCGCCGCCGTGCCGTCGGTCGAGGCGTTGTCGACGATCAGGAACTCGAAATCCTCGAACGTCTGGGCCAGCACGCTGTCGATCGCCTCGGCCAGGTAGGCCTCGCCGTTCAGGACGGACATCAGGACGCTGACTTTCGGGGACGTCATGACGCGTGCATCGGGGCCAGAAGATCCGCGGCCAGGGCCTGGTCCAGGGGCCGCGGCGACCAGTCCAGCAGGCGCCGCGCCTTGGCATTGTCGCCGAACGAGACGGGCGGCTCGCCCGGCCGCATGGGCCGCGCGCCGAACCGCAGCAGCGACGGTTCCGCACCCATCATCGCCGCCAGGCGGTCCAGCAGGTCCCGCAGTTCCGTCGCCTCGCCGGAACAGACGTTGAAGATGTCGAAGCCGCCCCGCGCCAGGTCCGCCGCCAGGGCCAGCCAGGCGCGGCAGACGTCGGCGACGCCGATGAAATCGCGCCGCTGGCTGCAGGCCGAGAGGTCCACCGGGCGCCCGTGCCGCAACCCATCCATCACCTGCGCCAATAGTTTGGCTGGATTGTCCAGGCGGCCGAAGGGGATGTACACGCGGCCGACCCGCGTCGGCACGCCGGTGCGTTCGGCAAGGTCGCGGGCGCGATCAGTCTCCGCCAATTTGGCGCGGCCATAGGGGCTTGAGGGGATGCCGCCGGCATCCTCGCGATCCGGTCCGGGACCATCCGGGTATTCGGCGTTGCTGCCGGTGACGATCACGCCGCCGCCGGTTTCGGACATGGCGCGGTAGACGGCATCGAGGGGGGCCACGCTGACTTCGGCGGCCTTGACCGGATCGAAATCGGGCGAGGCATAATCCGCGTAGCCGACATGATGTATCCATACCTGCGGTGCGGCGCGCGCCGCCAGGGAGGCGACGGCGGCGGCGTCGGTGATGTCCAGTCGCAGCAGCGCGGCGCGCGCGCCGGCGAAGGCCAGGCGCTCGGCGCGGATGCCGTCGTAATCGCCGCGGGGCCGGCGATGCGTCGCCGTGACCGTGTGGCCGGCCCGGGCGAAGGCATGCGCCAGGTGGCAGCCGACGAAGGTCGAGGTGCCGGTGACGATGACGCGCATGATGGTCAGGTTCGGGCGGGCCAGTGGTAGGGAATGCGGCCGGTCTCGGCGGGCAGGCCGTCGGCCTCCGTCGGGTCGTGCGGCAGGCTGGCGCAGTTCGCCATCAGGGCCGGCGTGTCGCCGGCACAGGCGAAACCGGTCCAGATGCCGGGCGGAACGGTGACCAGGCAATAGGCGGCGACCACGTCAGGGCTCAGGACGATCTCCTGCACCGCGCCCCGCGTCGCGCTGCCGTCGCGGTCGTCGAACAGCGCCAGCCGGACGGTCCCCACGACGCAGCACAGGTTCAGGGTCATCTCGCGATGGCGTTTCCAGGCCTTCACCGCGCCCGGATCGACGGTGGTGAAATAGATCTCGCCGAAGGCCGTGAAGTGCGGCGCGTCGGCCCGCAGCATGTGCATGACGGCCCCGCGGCCGTCGCGGATAATGCTGAGGGGCGTGACGACGACGCCGTGGATCGCGGAGCCGGCCATGGTCACGCCGCGTCGTATTCGGCGATCTGGCGGCGGGTAACGTCGACCGGATCGGCGCCGCCGTCGACGGCCCGGTACCAGTCGACGGTCCTGGTGATGCCGGAGGTGAAGTCCCAGCGCGGGCGCCAGCCGAGCCCCTGTTTTGCCTTTGTGCTGTCGAGCATCAGCAGGGTCGCCTCGTGCGGCGCGTCGGGATCCCGCTGGACGCGGACCTCGCCCGCGCCCCAGGCGCCCACCGCGGTTTCCGCCAGCTCCTGTACGGGGCGCACGTTCTCGGGATCGGGGCCGAAGTTCCACGCCCCCGCCGCCGTGTCGTCGTCGGCAAGCTGCCGCACCGCCAGCGTCAGGTAACCCGACAAGGGTTCCAGGACATGCTGCCACGGGCGCGTCGCCGTCGGGTTGCGCACCACCACCGGCTTTCCGGCGCGAAGGGCCCTGATGCAGTCGGGCACGATGCGGTCCATCGCCATGTCGCCGCCGCCGATCACGTTGCCGGCCCGCGCCGTCGCCGCGATCAATCCGTCGCGGGCGCGGAAGAACGAATCCTGATAGCCGGAGAACACCAGCTCGACCGCGCCCTTGGAGGCGGAATAGGGATCGGGCCCGCCCAGCACGTCGTCCTCGTGATAGCCGTGCTCCCACTCCTTGTTGCGGTAGCATTTGTCGGACGTGATGAAGACGAGACACCGCACCGACGGCGTCAGGCGCACGGCCTCCAGCAGGTTGATGCCGCCGGTCACGTTGGTGTGGAAGGTTTCCATCGGTTCGGCATAGCTGCGCCTCACCAGCGCCTGGGCCGCCAGATGAATGATGACCTCGGGCGCCGCGCGCTCCAACAGCCCGGCCACGGCCGCGTAGTCGCGGATGTCGACGAAGTGCTGGTCGATGCGATCCGCCAGGCGCAACTGGCCGTACAGCGGCGCATCCTCCTTGGGCGGCAGGGCAAGACCCGTGACCTCGGCGCCCAGATCGGTCAGCCAGGCGCAAAGCCAGCTCCCCTTGAACCCGGTCGAGCCGGTGACGAGGACCCGGCGGCCCTTCAACTGGGAGAAGTCGGTCATCGCGTCACCTGTGCCAGCCACGGCGCCTTGCCGGCTTCGTAAAGGTCGTTCAGCAGGGCGAAGTCGCGGTAGGTGTCCATGCACTGCCAGAAGCCGTCATGCCGATACATCATCATCTCGCCGTCGGCGGCGAGCCGCCGCATGGGTTCGGTTTCCAGCACCTCGTCGTCGCGGCTGCCGTCCAGATAGTCGAAGACGCCCCGGTTGCAGACGAAGAAACCGCCCGAGATGCGCCCGCCCGTGGCCTGGGGCTTCTCGTTGAATTCGGTGACCGCGCCGACGTCGTCGTGCTCCATCTCGCCGAAGCGGCCCGGCGGCCGCACGCCGCACACGGTCATGATCCTGCCGTGGGACCTGTGGAAATCGACCAGGGCGGCGACGTCGACGTCGGCGACGCCGTCGCCGTAGGTCAGCATGAAGGCGTCGTCGTCGCCGATGTAGCGTTCGATGCGCTTGACGCGCGATCCCGTCAGGGTTTCCTCGCCCGTCTCGGCCATGGTGACGCGCCAGTCGATGCCGTTCTCCGCCCCGTGGAATTCGAGCGACCGGTCATGCGAGAAATCGATGGTGAAGTCGGCGACCCGCGTGCGGTAGTTGAGGAAGAAGTCCTTGATGGCGCCGCTCTTGTGGCCGAGGCAGAGCACGAAGTCCTTGTGCCCGGCGGCGGCAAAGCCTCGCATGATGTGCCACAGAATCGGATAGGGACCGATGGGGATCATGGGTTTCGGCAGGTCGTCGGAAACGCCGCGGATACGGGTTCCCTTGCCGCCGCAGAGGATGACCGTTTTCATCGTTCCATCACCTTGTCTGTCTGGGAAAACGTCGGAGAAGCGTTCTTTTCGGCACGGCCCAGGGCGGCGACCACCTTGGCCGCGTCGGCCGCGCTGAAACAGTCCGCCAGGGCGGCCTCGACCTCGGAAGGCCCGGGCCAGGCCCCGTCGTCGGCGATCTCGCCGAGGGCCGAGCGAATTTCCGCCGCCGTGTAAAGCCGCCGCGACAATCCATCGGGAAGCTTGTCGAACGAAAAGGCGCTGTCGCGTTCGACGTTGATCGCCCGCGCTCCGGTGGATACGCCCTCGAACGCGGCGTTGGTGTCGGTGTAGAGGATCGCGTCCGCGCCGTTCTTCAAAAGGTCGGCGACCGAGTGATCGACAAAGGTCACGCGCGGTCCGGTCAGGCCCCGCGTTTCAAGAAACCGCCGGATGCCGTCGCGGAACGACGGCGCGGTCGACGGATGGAAATTGACCGCCAGCTCCCAATCGTCCCCGGCCGCGGCGGCGGCCTTGGCGACCAGTTCGCAACATTCCTGGAAATCGACGCCGGTGGCGACGACCAACCGCCGATGCGTTCCCGTGCCGGGAACGCGGTTCAGGATGAAGGATCCCTGGCGGAACAGCCCGGCGTCGATCACGCGATTTTCCGGGGCGCCGGTGGACGTCAACTGCCGACGGCTGCGGGCGCCGTGGGTGAACACGACGTCGGGCCACCGCCCCTTGGCAACTTCCGCTTGTGACGGCAGCATGTTGAGATACATCTTGGAGAACGGCGACTGGTGGACGCCGGCGACCCGCGTGTCGGGAAGCGCCCGCCGGAGTCCGGCCCGCAGTCCCTTTTCCCACGTCTGGTTCTCATAGACGTGGCAGACGGCCCCGGGCCGGCAGCCGTGGCGCGCGAGAAAGGGCCCGATCTCCGCCATCAGGCGGGCGGTGACGGCGCGCCAGTCGAAACGTTCGCGCGCCAACACCATACGGGCGACCGTCCCCAGGGGCTGGCCGCCGATCGCCATGTCCGGCTTCGGCCCGGCGCGCAGGCGGACCGCATCCGCCGCCACCCGCCACAGGGCGCCGGTCGTCACGGCGTCATCCGCGACCATCGCCGCCTCCGCCGATGCGACCGCGTTCCTGTGAATCTCGTCGGCGTCGTAAATCCAGTCGAGCGGCAGGGCGACGTATCCGGCCGTGATCCCGGCGGCGCGCGCCTCGCGGGGCAGGGCGCCCATGTAATGGGCGACGTCGCGCGGTCCCCGGTCGGGAAAGTCGTCCGGCGCGCTCCAGGCGGCGAACAGCACGTCGCATGCGCGCAGGCGGTCCCAGTCGATCGGATGCCGCCGCCTGAGGACGCGCAGGCGGCGAAGCCGCGCCGCGCGGCGCAGGGCCGCACGCGCGAACCGCAGGAACGCGATGCCCTGGGTCGCGGCCCGTTCCGCACGGCGCCGGACGGCGCCGGGGCCCCGCCACCGGACCGGAACGCCGCGGCGGCGGGCCTCGGCCAGCAGGATATCGGCCAGGTCGTGGACCTCGACGATGAAGAGGTGCGATCCGCCCCGCTCCAGGCAGTCGCCGAACAGGATCAGGCGGCAGCACTCGACCGTGAAGGTCGACGACAGGGGCCCGCGTTCCGCCAGGTTGCGGCTCTCCCACCAGTCCCAGTCGCCGATGTCGAAGCGGTTGGCAAGATTCACGAACGAGTCCTCGTGACGTTCGGCGATGTCGTTCAGGCGCCGTCCCGTGTCGCCCCAAGACACCGCGGCGGACAGCCGTTCCTTCAACGCGCAATAGCGTTCGTAATCGTCGCCGAAGTACCAGGCCGTGGACCCGGGCGGGACGGCCGGCGCGGACCGGGCGAGCAGATGGCGCGCGTCGGCGATGGTGACCGACGGCGTTATGGCCGGTCCCCCCGGGCCACGACGAGCGGATCGCCCGCATTGTCGAGACCGTCGATGGCCGCCAGGCCCATGGCCAGGATGGCCTCTTCCGTGCTGCCGCCGATGTGCGGCGTCGCGACGAAGTCGTCGAGACCGATCAGAACGTTGTTCCCGGGCGGTTCGACGGCGAACACGTCGAACGCCGCCGCGCCGAGCCGGCCCGATTTCAGTTCGGCCGCCAAGGCCGCCTCGTCCACGATGGCGCCCCGCGCCGTGTTGATCAGGATCGCGCCCGCCGGCATCAGGGCCAGTTCGCGCGCGCCGATCATGCCCCGCGTGCTGTCGTCCAAGGGCAGGTGGATGGAGACGATCTCGCTCTCGCCGAGCAGGCGGTCCAGATCGGTCATCTCGACGCCGACGCGGGCGCAGAACGCCGCGTCCGTGCGGATGTCGTGGGCCAGGATGCGGCAGTCGAAGGCGCGGAGCAGCCCGGCCAGGTCCTTGCCGACGTTGCCGAGGCCGATGATGCCGACCGTGCGGCCGGTCAACTGCCGTCCCGGGATCTGCCGCCAACCGCCGCCGGCGACGACGGACAGCGACGCGGGTACCCGGCGGATCAACGACAGCGCAAAGCCGAGCGTCAGTTCGGCCACGGCGCGGCGGTTGACGCCCGCGGTCCAGCCCAGCTTCACGCCGCGCGCCCGCATGGCCTCCAGGTCGAGCATGTCCAGGCCGACGCCGTACTTGCCGACCACGCGCAGTTCCGGCACGGCGTCGAACAGGGCGGCGTCGAGTGGCTCGAGCGCCGTGATCGCCTTTTCGTGGCCCTTCAGGAAATCGATCAGGGCCTGGCCGCGCAGGTTGTCGCCGGCGTCATTGAAGGTCGTGTTGGGATAGCGGTCAAGCAACGCCCGGCGCAGTTCGGGGTGCTTGGAAAAGGACCGCGAGGCGACGGCGACGCGTTGGCTGTTCGGGGTCATGCGGGACGGACCTCTTCGAGGAACGTGCGGCAGGCCGACGTGAAGGCATCGTCGGCCGCATGGGTGACCTTGGCCAGGCGGCCGTCGGCGCCCGGCAGGATCATGGTGACCGACCCGGCGCCCGTGTTCTTCTTGTCCTTGAGGATCGCGCCGAGGAACGCATCGAACGGAACGGGATGGGATTGGAAGCCCTCGTAGTTCGCCGCCAGGGTCGGGCGCAGGCGGCGGAAGTGGTCTTCGCTGCCGTCGCCGACGCGCGTCGCGACGAAATTGGCCATGTCCATGCCGATGGTCACGGCGATGCCGTGCGGGATGGCGAACTCCGTCGCCGCCTCGATGGCGTGTCCGAAGGTATGGCCGTAGTTGAAGATGTTGCGCGGTCCGCGATCGAACTCGTCCTCTTCGATGTAGGCTTTCTTGATCTCAAGCGCGGCGCGAACATAACGCAGCATGACATCCGGTTCGGTGAACAGGCGGTCGTAGTCGGCGGCGATCACGGCGAAGCTTTCCGGGCCGTCGATGGCATGCACCTTGAGGATCTCGCCGATCCCGGACCGCACGTCCCGCGCGTCGAGGGTGGCCTGGAACGCGACGTCCAGATAGATCGTCCGGGGCGGCGTGAAGGTGCCCAGGATGTTCTTGGCGGCCGCCGAGTT
>Ga0210019_1000249_pt1 | contig 72874 bp, 80 predicted proteins | sample CryGeyCG2114_020_2_FD_183969 | JGI IMG/M metagenome (GOLD analysis project Ga0210019, IMG submission 183969) | Groundwater microbial communities from aquifer - Crystal Geyser CG11_big_fil_rev_8/21/14_0.20 (SPAdes) (version 2) | ecosystem: Environmental > Aquatic > Deep subsurface > Groundwater ...
CTTCGAAAGCTCCTCCGAGCTTTCTTTTTGTTCCAAAAATTCTGGCGCCTGTTAATCCAAAATATGAAAATTCAAATTGTGCACAACCCCCCATTACAAGGTTTTTAGACTTTTTCAGAGATGACTAACTATAGTAAATAGCGGGACGGGCCGAAATTGGCGATGCTTTCCAAGCTTTAAAGATTTTCAGTTTGAAGTGAGACTTTGAAGTGTAATGAAGCAGCGCTTAGATAGAGCGCTGTATTAAAGGAGATTTAAAAATGAAAATAAAATTATTGTTACTGCCCTTATTAGCGCTTCCTTTTCCGACTTTCGGCGCGGATATTCGCGACGATGAAGTTTGGACATTGAGCGGAGATTACAAAGAGAATATCGATCAGATTCGAAAGGCTCTCGAAAATGCCAAAGATGTTCATAAAGCGACGATCGATGCAAACACAGGAAGAGTGAAACTCCAATCAGACATGGCTCAGTTTATTGACGCTGATGATATTGAAGATGTTGTTGCTCGATTTACAGGTGTAACTATCACCAAAATCGAAGACTGATCCCCAATTAAGTGCTTAAAAAGATAAACGGCTCGACTTGAAAATATTTCACATGCTTCGAAGGTAGAGGTGGTGTTTAATCATCACGCCTCCGACCTAAGCAGCTTTGTGTGTTTTCTTGAAGGCATCGATGCGATCCCAATAGCGAGATTTTCCATAGTGCTTATAAAGTGATGTTTCATAATCACGTGTAAGTACCTTGGCGGGTTCGTATTCAGGACTGCTCTTAATGGTTTCCTTCGATAGATCGAGATGAAGGCTTCGATCGGCCCAATCAATTCGAGAGGCCCAAACCGGAGCGATCAGGACTTTCTTACTCGGCCACCAATTAACTGTATCAATAATCAAATAGCGGACTGTCCAGGTTTCATCTTCGAACAGAAAATCTTCTACATTCCCCATGCGGCCATCCCTCGTATCGATCGTGTAGCCGGCCACTGTGTTCGCTGAGCGAAGGTGGGGATCTTGATTTTGTTTTTCAGCGACAAATTCGCCCACGGTCTCCTTTCGCGCTTGACTGAGTTCGTGGGGATAAATGCCATAGCCCCAAATGCCTGGATATGCCCAGTAGTGTGGCCAGTCGTAATATTTCGCATACTTTTCTTCATACTGGCGAGAGACCGGTTTTTGAGAATCATAGGATGGACTATTTCTCACCTGGTCGCGGGTAAGGTTTACGGAAATTAATTTTTCAATCGACGAATACCCTCGATTAATCGAAATCGGTGAAATGAGGACTTTTCGACTTGCGAGCCATTCGCCTGTTTCCACGACGAGATAACGGATGGTCCAAAGACTATCATCAAAATAAACATCAATGACTTCACCAATTATTCCATCCTTAGCCGAAAGCGAGCCTCCTTTTAAAGTTTTTATGGAATGTAACATATCGATTCCTTTCTGGCCTATCACCAAAAAAGCATGAGCTTCCGTTTGCAACGGAACCACTATCTTTTGTCTAAATTTTTGAAAGGACTAACCTTGGATAGAGGCTGTCAACAAAACCCAAGCCAAATTTCTTTGCTATGGGTAGCGAATCAATGGCGAGACAAAATCGATGTGGCTGGAAAAATTACTTCATCGGCTCCCATGTCGATCTTCCCACTAACTCTATTATGCCCATCGATATCATAGTTAGGAATCTCCTCGAGAACTTCATTAGTGCCTCCCGAAATGCAGGGGGAATTTCGTGTGAGGTGGAAGCGATCGGCCTGAAATTTTGGGTCGGCATCAATGACTTTCTCCCCTTGGTGGATGCCAGACCAGTTTTGGATCAAGCTATAGCTAACTAAAAATTCTCCATCTCCAGCGAGTTGTGCGTATTCGGAGTTGTCGCCATTTCCCCATACAATATTATTGGTGAGCTTAAGGACGTCCCAATCGGCGTAAACGCCAATGATTCCAGCATTGGAATTGGCTGTGATCGTCGAATTGATAATTCGCGAGTGAGTGCCACCATAAGCAATTAAGCCATCATGATTGTTGATCAATACTGAATTAAATAGATCGAGATAGGGTTTGCCGCTTACAATATTATAATAATTTACGATGGCCGCGCCGGGTTGGTTTTCGAAGTAGGAGTTGCTGATCCTTAAGTGAACATCAAAATTTGAGCCACGATTTTCAATGGCCGTATTAGCAGAGCCCGCGCTGTTCCCACTAAAATAGCTGTCTCGAACTTTCATATCGTAAGCGCTCGTATAAAGAGCTCCCGCATGTTCCGAAGCATAGTTATTAATAAAGCTTGAGCGAGAAATGACGCCACCTTGGCCTGAGGATATTGTGACAGCACCGCCGGAATAAGAGCTTGAGTTGTTTAGAAATCGTGAATTTTCGACGAGGATATCGTTGCTAACAAAGGAGTAAAGGGCGCCACCGCTTGCCGAGCTATTGGAAACAAAATCGTCATCGATAAAGTGAGGATTACTATCCTTTATATAGACAGCCCCACCTTGGGTGTAGGAAAAATTATTTTCAAAGCGACTGGCTTCTACGACGACGTCGCTGTCCGTTACAATATACATCGCGCCGCCACGTCCTTGTGCCATGGGCGGCCAAGATGCCCTATTCAAAGTGAACTCACAGTTTCTAACCGTGAGTAAAGATGAAACGACATACATGCCCCCACCGCGCTGAAAGAAGCAGCAAGTCTTGGACGAGGCGCTTCCGCCTGTGATGCGGAAACCTTCCACGAGTGTGTTGGGGTTCGTAATGTAAGCCGCATAAACAACATGGTAAGTGTTGTCGTCATAGTTTTCAAAATTCGGAAGGTCGTTAGCATTCAGGTCACCACTAAGTGTGCTTACGTAATGCCTGGGATCCCACTGATTCGCGTTAGCGTGTGAGAGGCCTGCATAGCCGCCCCGAAGGATCGTCCCATTTTTGACCAAAAACGAGGTCTCTCGGTTGCCATTGGGAGGTGCGGGTTTATAGATGCCTTGCGCGACTCGAATTTCATCGCCCGATGATGCCTGGCCGAGTGCTGTCGTTAAATCCTTAAATGCCGACGCCCAAGTTTGTCCGTTGCCGCCAGCTTGCGCATCGTCATCGACATAGATTATGGCTGCCTTAGATATATAACTAAGAAATAAGCAAAAACTTACTGAGAAAATAAACTTCATCCCTTCCACTCCTAACCGGACTAAAGCTATAGATTTGGTTTATTCTATGCAAGAATCTAAAAACATTTTTTCTTAAAAAAATACGGTAGAGGGTACTCTCTAGTACGAAAGTCTCCCGTTACGAGAATGTCACCGTTATCGGCCATTTTCTTGTGATTAGGAAATTGGCTGTCAAAATTGAAAATGAATTGGAAGTCACTACGAAGATCGCTTATATCCCGAAGATTGAAGAGGTCAAAAGATCTGGTGAGCAAATAATATTCCAAATGAAAATGATCTTCAGAATATTCAATTAGAATATTTCCTTCACGATCAATGCCTCTTAAAATCAACCACTCATTTCGAAGATACGAGGGGAGGCTAAATGTTTTTAGACCCTCCTTTTCGGACCATCGACCTATGCCCCAAGATCCCAGGCGCAGGGCTGCCAATCCAGAGTCGTTAAGGATAGCTTGTTTCGCACACTTCCATCCGAAGCAACTTGTCAGGACGATGGCATTTTCAGGATCTTGTGCATTAGAATATAAAACTTGGGTTTCTTCATCGTTTGGTACAATAAAGATGACTTCGTCACGATGATTAATGGTCTCAAGGTGAGCATAAAATCCCAAATTATAAAAAAATCTTGATTGCAAATCAATAAGCCCGATTTGATCCACGGATAAAAAGTGAATGAGGCCTTGTTGAGAAATTTTAAGCGCTCGAGAAAATTCCTGAGATTGAGAATAGTTTTTGAGATCAACCATAAGTTGATCGGGAATGGAGTAGACGCTGGCGGCTGCATAGGTGAAGTAATCCACCTGACCCACTACCAGGCCTTCTTTTGAAACATCCGTAATTTCTGTAAATGGCGGAAGCTCGCCGAGAAAGCGAACGGATCCGTCGAGCGCTTGATAGAGTGCTAATCGCCCATCAAATAGAGGGCGAGTCAGGATCGCCCGTCCATCTTCCTGCATGAATCGAGCTGTCATATCTGGTGCGAGTGGACGACTTTCATATCGAAAGTTATTACAAGGGAGTTGTTGCTTCTCTCGTACGCTGGCAAAGCTGCCTGCGTTTTCAATTTGTGCGACGAGCTGTCTGTGTCCAACCGTGAGAATAAAAAAAGACAAAACCCATACCCGAAAAATGCTGATCAACATAAAAACCTCCAAAAACCCTACATAGATGTAACCTAGACCTAGGCATCTATTAAGCGCGGAGCTTGTCGTCAAGGAGATTGGATTGCCGCCGCTCTCGTCCTCGACAAGCTAAACGATCAGCAAACGCTACTAGAGTTTAAATGGTGTTCAAAATATTAAAAGTAATGAGCCAAGGAGAATTATTCCAATTTGACAGCGTTGTTTTTTACTTTTCCGCCGACTGAATGGACTTCGTCAACAAGTTCCTTGTGATCAAAATGCTTTGACCATTCACATTCCTCTGGGCGGTCGAGATTGCATGACAAACTTCCGGATTGGTCAACGAACCAAACGATCGGGCTTTCCTCATGCGAAGCTCGGGCCCTAAAGTTCTCAGCGCTCCCATTCAGTATTTTGATCTCAACTCTTCCTTCTTCCGTTTGATCCAGTCGCCTCCACGAGAATTCGAATGGTTTTTGGGAGATGACCTCCAAACTACAATTTTCATCTGGATGTCCCTTCCAAAACTCATGACAGGATTTCCATACGGACTCTAACTGTGCTGAGGCAAGACTTTCGCTTTCCGGAGTGCTTCCTGGCGGACGAATCCAGTAACTTGAGCTTTCAAAGTTTGTTTTAGTTTTCCAATAAGCAAAGGCTCCAACAACGGTTAGGATGGAGATTAAAATAAAGAGTACTTGTCTCATCATATTCTAGTTCGTGTATTATAGGCTCATGAATTCAAAGAAACGAAGATATTGTTACCATTTAATTTTGATATTTTTAACGGTTGTGGCCACTTCATTTTCTAGTTCGGGTGAGGAGTTGCAGTCTACAGTTAAAGAGGTGGCCAAAGTCTGCGAAATTCGTTGTACTGACGGATATAAAGAACTGCGAAGAGATGTGCCCCTTCCAGAATGTTGCGCCAAGGCTGATAAGTTTTGTCAGGAAAGAAAATCCTGGATGACCTCGTGTTTGCATGTTGACTCGAATGCGTCGGAGTAAGGTCGACCCTTGGATTTTACGAAAGATAATTAGATGGAGATGAATGTGCAGGAAATTCCGGTTGTTGTAAAAATCTTTACTGAGGAAGAGTATCAATCGTTTAAGGCTGATGGAAGTTTTTGGGGTTCAGAGAGAGATTTGATAGATGGCTTTATTCATCTTTCAACTCAGGATCAAGTGGAGGGTGTAAAGAGTAGGCATTTCGAAGGGCGCCAGGACCTTGTGTTGGGTCATTTTTTGACCGAAAAACTATCTGCAGAATTAAAGTGGGAAGCAAATGACAGAGGGGAGCTATATCCTCATCTTTATCGGGAGCTTAGAGTGGAGGACGTAGTTGAAAATCCAGACGCTCTCGTAACACCTAGCCGAGAATGTAAAGATAGTAATGGAACGACACTAAATGAAGGTGATTCCGTAGCAGCCATCAAAGATCTAAAGGTGAAGGGTGGAGGGTCTATGGTCATTAAGAGAGGAACAGTTGCTAAAAATATTCGCCTTACAGACGACCCAACTAAGATTGACTGCAAAGTGGATGGCGTGGCTTTAACTCTTGAAACTCAGTGGTTCAAAAAGCTTTAGACGCGAAAATTTTTACTCACAAATTACTCCAATCGATCCCAACTTAAGTGAGGTTACACTCCTCCTATAAGGTATAAAGTTGTTTCTGGAGGTGAAAGATTTGGGAAAATATAAACGTCAATTGTTTGAGTTATACGCAGAAGCATTTGTTAATCTTGATGATGAAAAATCAAAATGGATAAAAAGTTTTTTTCTAAATAGTTGTTATCTCAATATTCGCCATTGTAGTTTGCTTCGCGACAGTCTGAAAAATCCTGACTCTCTTGCGAGTGCCGAATCTGGCCTCGATTTTGTTATCTTAGATGCGGCTTGGATTTTGACTGAGCCGGAAAGAGCTTCAGAGCTAATCGACGCTCTTAAGCACAATGAGGTTTTTGTTGTAGTATTTGTTGAATCGAAATTAGAGCGTTGTCAAATTCAAGAGCTTAATACATGCCCGAATTGGATTCTGAATACTAGGTCGGAAGATTCGGTAAGAGAAATTCTTGTCCGAGAAATTCTCGAATCAATAAGACTTAGTAAATGGCCACGGGGAATACTTCGAAATGCTGACTGAATCTATACGAGATTTAGGATCAGAGAATTGTAGTCATGGAGTTGCATAGCTTTAAAAACATCGAGAACTCTCTGGAGTGCGGTGAGGTGTTGGGAAAAATATATGACGTCTATTTTGACAACACGAGTTGGTTTGTAAGATATGTCGTTGTTGACCTTGAAAGCGGGCTGAGCAAGAGAAAAGTCCTGATTTCGCCCGTGTTTATCGAAAGATTTTCATGGGATCCTGAAGTTGTACCTGTAAGATTAAAGGCCGCACAAATTAGAAATGCTCCGGACTGGGATGTGGAGAAACCGATTTCTAGGTTGTATGAAAAAGAGTACTTTGAGCACTTTCACTACAATCCATATTTGGACGCGCAATCAGGTGCCCCCCAGAGTGTGCGGAGTGATGAATCGGAATTGGGCGAGTCATCAAATCTCAGGTCAGCGATAGAAGTACGCAATTATATTATTCACAGTACAGATGTTAACAGTATGAGATTTGGGCACTTAGATGATTTTATTTTTGATATCGAAACCTGGAAAATCCGTTATTTGGTAATTCATCCATCGAATGTATTGAATTCAACTAAACAGAGTCTTATTTCAACGAAATGGGCTGGATTTATTGATTGGGTTAGGCAGGAAATTAATATCGACCTTCCAGTGTCAGAGATCAGATCGGCTCCTCCGTATGATGCCACGTTGCCGCCTAACCACGCCTACGCAAATAAGCTACATGCGCACTATAAAAGGGAATTAGATTGGAATGAAACTCCTGTGAGACGAATTCGCACAAGTCTTTAGAACTAGAAGCTTTGTAACTTTGGTTAGTTTGAAATATGGCCAAAGTTTGTTTTACTCAGCCTAAGCACAGCGAGTGATCGCTAGAATAAGGAGTAAGAAATGAAAGAAATTACTTTGAATCGTCTTAACCCTGTTGAAGAGTCAATAGATGAGTGCCTTAAGGCGGTGAAGAAAAAAGAAGATGAGTACCCAGAATTGTCAGAAGTTGTTAGAGATCTAAAAACCAAGGCGGATCGATTAAAAGCCGCCGTCAACGGAAATCCCTCCTCCAGCGAAGCGAGGGATGCGCTGTTGGATGCTGAGCAAGCTGCTGATAGTGCCAAACAAGCGGTGATGGCTAGTTCGGAAAAGATCGATCCAAACATCCGTCAGTCCGTCTTGGACGCACATCAAAAAATGGCGGACTTGAAGCACGAGTTTCTGGCAGCTTAAACGAGCCTTCTATTATGTAAAGCTCGCGGGATTGTAGATTAATAAGAAGTCTTCTAAATTGATTCGGGTGTCATTAGAGTTATCCGAGTCATATTTATGAATTTAGAAGCTTTGCTAATTGCAGTTGCAGCCGTACTTATCTTGCTTCCGCGGGCTTTGGCTCGCCTTCGTATACCGCTCGGAATCACCGCCTTTTTTATTGGTCTTGCAGCTAGGGAATTTGCGCCTGAGGTGGCGGGTAACGATTTCGTAAAATTGTTTTCGGTCCTGGGAATTTCATCACTGTTTCTTTTGGCAGGAATGGAGATTAATTTTGAGGACCTAAAGAAGCATCGTACACCTCTTATTCAACATATCTTGATTCAACTTGTGGCCATCATCATTAGTGCTTGTTCAATATATTTGCTTTTTGAGTTTAGCATTTCTCAATGCACGCTAATCTCCCTAGCTCTGTGGACGCCATCGACGGGGTTCATTATGGATAGCGTCGGACAGTGGAAAGTTAGTGAAGACGAAACGTTTTGGATTAAAACAAAAGCGATCGCCGCTGAAATAGCTGCTCTATTTTTGATGTTCGTGGTGACTCAGTCAGAAAGCTCGCTTAGTCCTGGAGTGAGTTTTGCGTTAATGGGCGCATTTATTATTGCTCTACCTGTCGTTTTTCATTTTTTGGCTAGGTTGGTGCTGCCTTTTTCGAAGGGTTCTGAATTTTCGCTCTTAGTATTATTAGCCATGGCTTGCGCCGTATTTACCAAAGAGATCGGGGCCTATTATCTGATCGGCGCATTCTTTGTCGGCTTGGTTTCCAATCAGACGATGCGCCGCCTGCCGGAAGTCTCAAACAAGCAAATTCTTGATTCACTTAATCTCTTTGCTGGATTTTTTATTCCTTTCTATTTTTTCAACAGCGGGACACTGATGTTTGGAGCGGCTTGGTCTCTAAAATCCTTATGGTATGGATTGGCGGTTGTAGGAATCGTCTTACCTATTCGAGTGGGTATCACGATGCTCCATCGAGCTTTGGTAAGCGGCGAAAAAATATCTTCAAGCTTTCGAATTGGAGTCGCGATGGCTCCGAACTTAATTTTTGGCCTGGTTATTGCGGGAATTATCTTTCGAAGGGGGGCGGAAGCGGATTGGATTCTACCTGCTTTAATTATTTATACTTTCATCTCGTCCATTATGCCCGCCCTCGTGCTGGGAAAGAGTGCTAAGCGCTATCATCTGGTAAGAAATATTAGCCGATTTTTTGGCACCAAGCCTGCGAAGTCGGTAGCGACAAATTTAGAACCGGAGCGAGTGGATTCCGAGGATAAGACCAGCAACTAAAATACAGTAAATGGCGGCACGTTCAATATACTGGCGAAAGTTTGGAGGAATGCGAGAAGCCAGGGAAATGACCAGCGCGTACCAACTGATATAGCCAAGCAAAATTCCAAGAATATAGAATACAAAATAATTTGTGGGCATAGAAGCGCCAAGTCCCACCAGAGCGATATTCGAAAACCAAACGGCAGGATTTAAAAGGGTCCACCAGAAGCTTTTTCCAATCCAATCGTTTGGGTTGTTTTTGGAGAATAGAAGATAAATCGCCAGGGTGATCAAAAGAACTCCAGCCAGGAGCTTAAGAGGCCAATAGTCAAAAGTTGATGCCAGTACTTGGCGATTGAAAACGCAAAGCAGGAGTACGAGAAGATCGGCGGCCGCGAATCCAAGGAGTTCCAAGACCGCCTTTCTTCTATGTCCACTCAACGAAGGCTGTAAAATTGCAAAACCTGCTGGTCCCGGAGGGATAGTCATCACAAATCCTGCTACCCAACCCATCAAAAACGTCATGCAGCAACAGTTCCTTCCATCATTTTTCCGACAAAGGAATAAAACTCTTTTTCGGAGTTGAAATTTGATTTCATTTTGAATTGGCCTCGACTCGCTTGAGACTGATGGAAGTTCTTTACCATCTCGGCGGAAATAAATTGAACCTGTGGAGAGTCAATAAAGCCCAGCTCCTCGCGGGCTTCCCAGTAGTCAAAATTCTTTTTCTTTAATATTTCATCTACTTGTCGGGCCCACTGAGAGTTCAATTTTGGATTTGGATTATCGATTGCAAAAGCCCACTGATAATTGGCTCGACCCGATGGAGAGCGACCAGGATAAACAAAGAAATGGCGGATAACATTTTTAGTTTCTTGGCTTAGTTCTTCAATAACGGAATTAAGTTCGGCCATGGAGACTTTTTCTGCCGCAACATTCATACCTTGGCCGATTCGTCCTAGTATCTGAAATTGAACTGTAGGATTGACCGAAATAATTTTAAGACAGTCGCCGATGGAATAATTGATGAGACCATTGGGAGATGAGAGGAGTAACTCCACCTCATCTCCCGGCTGTAGATCCGCCAGCCTAACGATCTTTCCGTCCTCCCCAAGTTTTCTAAACAAATAAACAATGTCCCCGAGATGAAACTGATAAATTCCGTTCATCCCACCGTTGAGAGTGGGGATCTCATAGCCAAATGGACCTTCGGTCGAGGCATAGCAGCCGACATAGTTAAGTTCGCGACCCACTGCTGTATTGAGTTGGCTTTTCCAGGCATCAATTGCTGTTGCGCTATAAACACAGGTGCGAAGATTGGGGAAAGCCTCGGCGAGATTTTCGCAGCCCCAAGATTCCTTTAAGTGTTCAAATAGACTCAGGAGATAACTAGGGACTCCCGAGACGAGTTGAAGATTGGCTGAACGAAGTTCTTCAGACATCTTCTCCATTTTAGCATTCATATCTGGGATCAAAAGACTTTCGGCTTTGGGAAAACTATTTCGACGAAATAACCAAGGAGATCGCATCGATAAAAATCCTGATACGTAGCCATGGGCTAATCCTCGTTCATCTTTCCTAACGATTGGTGTCGAACCCCAAATTAGGCGTTGGTCTTTAATTAAACTTATGGAGCTGGCTTCTTGTAATATGGCCGCCATCGCGAGTTGGTAGCGTTCCCAAGTTTTTAGCATAGCCTTATTATAAGGAAGGGCCTTGCAGTCGCCGGATGTTGTTCCTGAGCTCAGGCCGACATATTGAAGAGGATCTGAAAACATGGCTCGGCTCGGGGCGCTGAGAGTAGTCTTGATAGTTTGTTTGTAGTCCTCATAGGTGCGGACTTGGGCAAGCCTTGCATAGTCATTAAGATTTTTCGCCCGGGATAGCTCGCTTGATCGATAGATTTCGGAACGTCGAAGCTTGGCTTGAAGCCTTCGAAAGGCTTTTTCCTGGGCTTCCCCGGGTGTAAGCTGGTCGCGAAGAATTTTGTTGTATTGCCGCTTTAGGATTGCTGAAAGGCTACTCTGTAACATAGTTTTATTTTTGACAGAAATTTTTAGGAAGGTCTTGCGATCGCCTTGACGCTTTTGCTGGATTTCTGTCAAGCAGGGGGAAAATCGTGGGAGAAAAACGCGCGGCTATTAGTAAGGATGAGATTTATTGGAAAGTCTTGCGGGCGGCGATGAGCTTGGATTTTAAGAAGGGCCATTGTCGGTGGACGATCGCTGGGCTCTCAAGGGTTTCGGGCGTTTCGAGACCTCTTATCTATTATTACTTTGGGAAAAATCGTGAGGATATTCTCTTAGCGGCGGTGAAAGTCATTGGAGAGGAATGCTTTGGACTTAGTCCCAAGCGAATGAAGCTTTGGAAAGAGGGGGATTTGTGTGATTCAGTGCGTCAAAGTCGCGCCTTTGTGCAAGACCACCAGGACTTGGCTGCCTTTTATTTTGCTCAGCGAAGCAAGCCTCACTTTGTCGGGATCGCTTTAAGGGAATTGGAGGCTCAGTACGCCAAGAAGCTAAAGAACTTTTTTCGAACTCAAGAAGATGCGGATATCCAAAGAAAATTGGCATTATTTTTCGGTCTTGTTTTTGCACCAGGAATTTCTGACGAAGCTATCGCATCTATTTCGGACCGACCTCTTTGACAGTTTTCCGCTGAAGCTGTCAAAGCTATTGGGAGCTCTCTCAGTCATTTTCTGTCATTCCTAGGGCATGATTTTATTTTCACTTTTAATTACAGGATTTCCTTGCGAAGAAGTTTCAAAATTGGGACCCAACACACGCTATGATTGTCAGGTCGGAGAGAAGAAAATTCATTTTCTACGCCTAGAGGGCCATAACTCCCAAATCAATTACGCGCATGGCCGATTGCTTGCCAAGGAATCAGTTCAAGGGTCACTCAAGGAAATTCATGGCAGCATGGAAAAGGATCTAAAAACTGGGAGTCTTTTGTCTCGGGAATTAAAAAAATCAATAGTTGAATGCTATAGCACTCGAATCCAGAATTCCGTTTCGAGAGAGTTTATTGATGGAACCGGCAGTTTTTATCAGGGTTTGCAAGATGCCTTGGGTTCACGAAATCCTTTTAGTCGCAAAGATGTCCTCACGAGCGCGACAGCAATAGAGTTAAGTATCGCGGCTGAGGGGTTAATGCGCCGGCTCGAAGAAGATAAGATTGGAACGATTGCCGAGATGGCAACCGTTTGTGGTATTAGGCTGTCGCTCAATCAAATCGATGATCTGCTTCGAGAGCTTCAATTTATCGGAAAAATGAAGTTGGGTTGCTTAGGATTTGTCAGTCCTTCGGGTGAGACTCGTGAGAGCAGTTTGGTTCATGGCCGAAACTTTGACGCCAATCTTGTGGAGTCCTGGAATAAGGCGCCAACAGTATTTTTGATACATGAACCTGGCTACTATCGTTATGTGGCCGCGGCTTCGGCTGGTGTTATTTTTCCTGGGGGGATTAGTGGCTTAAATGAAATGGGAATTTCAGCTTCCCTTCATGAAATGTCGACAACACACTATAAGACATCGCATTCTGGGAGATCTGGCGAAATCGCACCTTTTTTGCAGCAAAGGATTCTTCGTGAAGCGGCTAACCTCGATGAGGCAATTGCGCTCATCAAACGAACTAAACACTTTGGAGCGTGGACCATCTTACTAGCAGATTCTAAGAATGATGACGTCGCTTCGATCGAAATCTCTGGGGATCGTGTACAAGTTGCGCGGCGAAGCCAAAATAGTCCGATGGGTCAGTCCAATCATTTTCTTGGTGATCAAATGTGGAATCAGTTTTTTACATATAGTTTTGGCAAAAATCTTGAGTCCCTTTCTCGACTTCGTGTCGTAGAGCGGGCTCTTCATGAGGACCGGGGAGGGATTGATATTGATTGGGCCATTGATCATTTGGCGGGACATGAAGATGCCTTCGAAGGGCTACGGGCTTTCGGTCGAACAGCCGTCAAAGCTTACAATGTCATGTCGACTATTATGATTCCGAACAGATCCCAAATTTGGCTTAGTATTGGTGATCGAATGCCGGCGGCTCACTCGTATTTTGCTGGCTTTCAAATTAATTTTCGTTCAATGAGTTTTGAGCCTTTGGAGGAGAGACGAACCCAGCAGTATAGTGACATTCCTAACTGGGAAGAATCTTTGTCCGTTTATGTTCAGGCGCGTTTGGCCTATGAAGCGGGAAACAAGAATGAAAGCTATCGACTCTTGCGGCAGGCGCAGCAATTGGCTTTAGAGGATCATATTGACGAAACCACTTATCGATATGTGGTGGCTAGGTTGCTTCTCGAGATGGGATTTCCTGAGCTTGCGCTTTCTCACTTTGATGCTCTGTGGAGCCAGCGTGATACTTTACATGGCCATAAGCGAGCCTTGATTGGATTGTATTCGGCGCGTGCGGCATTGGAATTGCCAAAAGAAAAAATGAAACAGCGAAAGCAGAAGTCTCGGGAACAACTGAGTTATGCGAAAGATATTTTTACGAAGATGGAAAGATCGGCACGTCATTTTGATTTGAGAGCCAAGCTTAGCCAAATCTCGAAGATTCAAAATGGCAGCAAAACTGAAATGCCAGCGATTGATTTTGTAACGGTCGAATAGAAACGTCCTACGCGACCATTTGAATCGAAACCGACTTCCGACAAGTCGAGCAAGTATCTTGAATGGGAAAATCTGCGGGCTGGGAATGGAGCTCCATCTTGGTACCGCAGCAAGGGCAGAGATAGCTTCCACCGAGAAGTTTATTTTGTTGTTTCGAAATAAAACTAAATACAAATGGGATCGCCAAAAGGAAGCCTGGTACAAGTACAAAGTGGGCGATGGGGAGAAAGGCTGAAGCGCCAGCCAGTCCAAAACATACGCAAGCTGCCTTTAGGGCTCTTTTTTTCCTTTCGGTGGCTTCCCATGATTGAATTTGAATTTCGCCATTCGTTGGGATCTTACAAAACTCTGATTCTACTCTAATATTGATAGTTTCTTGCTTCATAACATCTACCTAGCGATGGCTTCCCTTTGATTCGTTGTCACGGGTTCCATTCATTCGAAAAAGATCAATCAAGTAAACGCCTTTATTTTTAATTTTCCATTGAACATCAAAGTCCAAAAATCTAAAGCCAAACTGCCGACCTTCATTGGCGGTGGTGTCGATGGGAAATAGTTTTCGAAGAGCTGTGGCGCGGGGGTCGAGTTCGAGCATTTGATGAAGAAGCTCTTTCAGTTGGGGATATTCGGCAGAGGTGGCGGCCTTGATACTGTCCAAAGCTTCCTTAGAATAGGTTACGGGATAGCAAAAGTTTTCAGCGGAAGCCCATCCTGGTTTTGCATCTGGAAAGGCGTCGGCAAATGGGAGATAGGGTTTAATATCGAGTACTGGAGTTCCGTCCAAAAGGTCTAAACCACTGAGATGGATTTCGACGCCATTTGGGGCTTGTGTTTCGATTTTTTCGATTTTCAAAGCGGACATTCCAAGAGGGTTGGGTCGGTGAGGTGAGCGAGATGCTAAAACACCTACGCGTTCAGGGCCATCGATTCGCGGCGGAGATATTTTGGGGCGCCAGTTTTTTTCCAAATGCTTATGAAATACAAAGATTACCCAAAGATGAGAAAAACCCTCCAAATCCTCGACGGCGCTTTGAAAGCGCGTGTCATGGTTTAGCTTGAGAAGGCCTGTCGCCTGAGGAATCATCATCGATTGTTTGGCCATTCCAATTTTTTCTTTAAAAGGACTATGAATATAGCCGATGGGCGAAAACTGAAAGCTGACGTCTTTTGTCATAAGCTGGCTAAAGCTAATACGAAATTTCTGATATGTTTAGGTTTATGTTAGATGATTCTTATCTCGCCGTTATCGACTGTGCCGTTAAAGAGCCTGTGGCTAATTGTTTCAATTCAATTGTGGCGCGTTACCGAAAACCAGCCCTATATTATTCTCCTGGTTTCTGTGGAATGGATATCGAACTCTCCAAAACCAAGGCCGTAATGATTTTAGGTAGCGCTTCCTCGGTAAATGATAATCTTCCGTGGCAGAAATCAGTTTTTGAGTTGATCGAGGATTGTTTAAAAAGCAAAATTCCACTTTTGGGTTTGTGTTTTGGACATCAGGCGATTGCCCATGTCTTAGGCGCCAAAATTGATTTTGTTTCCATCGAGCAAAGGAAGCTGCAAGGCTCACGGGAAATAAGTTTTGAGGAGGATTTCGGCTTTATCAGAAAAGGTGATGTCATCAATGTGGCCGTATCCCACAAAGAAGAGGTTAAAAATCTGACAATAGATATGAAGCCACTAGCCTCGTCTGGAGCGGCCATCGTCGAGGCCTTCGCGCATCGTGAGTTAGCTTGCTTTGGCTTTCAATCTCATCCCGAAGCTTCTCGATATTTTATAGAGCATCAAGTCGGGATTAAAAGCTCAGATGAGATTGAAAGCCTCAGACAAAGTTCTTATCAAATTGTTGACGCCTATTTTTCGTTATTTCAGAACTGACTACCCACTGTGCTTGAGATGCTTAGTCCATTGAGTTCGCATTCAGCTTGATTGTGCAAAGTTTGTGAGGTGGCTTCAACTTGCTCGGGTAAACCTTTGTAGGCTCGCACAACGCAAGACTGCCATTGTGCGTAATCTCCTGTCGCGACGGGTGGCACAGCAACATAATGTCCGCCTTGAGCTTGCATATCAACTTTGCTGTACTGTGAGTAACAGTTGTCGGGTGGCGGCGAGGTGTAATCATTGCCTACTGGTGCACATTCTGGATAATCCGTATGTCGCAAACTTGGTACGCCGAATCCAATCTGTGAAGGGCCTGTTGAACACCAGAGCTCAACTTTGTCGGCGGCGACTTCTGAAACTCGTGCATAGACTTTGTTGGTATCAACATCCCAAGCCGCTTCAACATTCATCATGGGCGTTCCGTTTAGCATATTGGCCACAAGGTTTCGCCAGATGACCATATGTCCATAGGTTCCGCCGCCATGAGGGTAGTTTGGCTGGATCAAATAGCGAGTGTTTAAGGGGAGCGAATCTGAGTAATGCAACTCAGCTCCCGTTTGAAAGTATGAATCATTGAGTCCGGAAGTTAAAAAGAGGGTTTTTCCCGTCCAGATGCTTGGATCATATTAGGCGCGGTCGTAGCGATCGAGCCACACTTGTCGACCGAGCAGGAAGCTGATTGAGTCATATCCAGAAAAATAATAAGTATGATCCCAAACTTGTTCTCGTGCGCGAAGAGAGTCGATAAAATTACTTAGGTTCGAGTGACCTGACCAGGCGGCTTTGACACGAGGATCGATCAACAAATGAGACTGAGAGGCTACACCACGTTTGGATCCTCCAGAAGTGGCAACTTTAACGAAATTAAATTCCGGGAGATTAGGATAGTGCTGAGCACGCAATCGATTCAATACAATTTCCGAAACATCGACGAAGCGTTTCAGTGCGATGGCACTGATGATGCCCGAATGAAGATTGAGGCTGTCGATTCGACTGGGGTTAGATGGTGGGATGACGACACTATCTATGTGTCCAAGATCGCTAAGACAATTATGGATATCTCCATCCTCAGTTAATACTCCCGAACAGGCTTGGTGGGCGCATTGGTCTGTTGATTGAGCTTGTCTTGCAAGTTCAAGAGACGATTTTGTTTCAGGCTGAAATTCAATTGTATTGGGAATGGGATCGTAAAAGCCGATGGCTACATTATAGTCTGTTGTGACACTTGCCATTGTTCGTTTAAAATCAACCCCATGCAAAGTGCCATACCACCATGGCGCCAGTTCATTGCGGCCGTGAAGAGGATCTTTATCGGCAAGTCGATTTAGGCCATTACTCGTACCTAAATTTGCGCTTACCGTGAAGGCATCAGCACGTGGATTTTGAAGTGGAACAAGAATGATAGCTTTGGTGCGCATCTCAAGTGTCTTGAAGTAGGGGTCGTCAACAGTTGGCGTGGCGTACGGATTGAAATCAAATTGGATTTGCGCAAGCCTTACGTCGTTTAAAATGATTTGTTCAATCTTCAGATTTCCAAGATACCCATGATCTGGAGGCGTGGGATAGGCCGTTTCAACGCTGGCCACGGAGGCCATGGGGCCGGATCCCGATCGTAGCGGAAGGTGTGTTGGCGCGCAGTAGTTAAGTGCAAAGCTTTGTTGGATGATGCCATTGGATAAAAGCAAAATAGCTGCAATAAGCCGAAGCTTTGCGAGATTGGTTTTGAGAATCATTTTTCCTCCCCCGAAGAATTTGATTTGAAGAATGAATTGAAGTTCTAAGTTAAGTTTAAGGTGATTGAGGAAAGCTGAATATATTATGAGAGTCCTAGAGAGTTAGGACGCAATGTCTGCAGTTATCACAAAAGTTTACGATCTTTTGAAATTTCTCTTCTGCGAGGCCCAAGAGACAAAATTTCGGGTGACAACATGAGTCAAATATTTGTACACAACCGTGTACGAAATTTTAGAAATCAAAATGTGTTTTCATCCAATTCGATTTTGAATTTCTCAGAACTCTAAACATCGCGAGATTTCCGACATCTCATCCTGCCAATAGCGGGTGGTGCTAAAGTCGGGAAAGGCCCGCGGGAAAGAGGGATCATCCCAGCGTTTAGCGATCCAAGCGCTGTAGTGAAGGATACGAAGTCCCCGTAGAGCTTCAATCATTTGAAGTTCTGAGCGATCAAATTCATTCATTTGTTCATAGCTCTCCACAAGAACTTCCCGCTCCTTGAGGGCTTGTTCATCTCGTCCCCGAACAATCATCCAAATGTCTTGAACAGCTGGAGCATAACAACAATCATCGAAATCCAAAAAAAACGGTTGCTGATCTTTCCAAAGTGTATTCCCTAAGTGGCAATCGCCGTGTGTAAGCATAATTCGTGAATGTCGAAAATTAGGTTCAATTGCCTTCAAAAATCTTTCGGCCGTAAGCCTATATTGTTGGCGGACACTATCGGTTTCAAAAAAATCTGATTCCATTAACTGCTCGAGAGGCTCCCAACCGTATGTTTTTGGGTTTAGATGAATTCTCGAGTTTCGGGGCATGGCCTGACTGCAGCGATGAATTCGCCCCAGATAGCGACCCAAGGTTTCGAGATGCGTGGGAGAGAGTTCATCTAAGAGACGTCCCTTAACGATTGGAAAGACCGCCAGATGAATACCATCGGCAGTGGTCGAAAGTGTGGAGTGATTTTCGCCCGGCAACTCGAGAGGAGCTACGACGGGAATCTCGAGCTCGAGCAAAGCCTGCAAAAAGTCGTGCTCATCCAAAACCTGATCTTTTGTCCAGCGCTGAGGCCGATAAAATTTGCTGACTACCCAAAGCCCGTCTTCGAATTCAATCTGATAAACACGATTTTCTAGGCTGTTTAGTGTCAACAGGCTCCCCGTAGCTCGCAAGCCTCGTTCGGTTCGAGCTAGAGCTTTTTCAACGGAATTTAGAACCTGGTCATTTGAAAGCTCATAAAAGGAATCACTAATTGTCTTGCTCTTCTTGGACATAAAATTGGCTTAAGGCTAAGCTACTTTCGTTATGTTGAGTAGTTTGATCAGTCTCTTATTTGTTAGTTTTGTGGTGGCCCAAAATGAAACGACTCCTGGTGCAGCCGGGAAAATCGAAATTCAGGGCGACAAAGGTGTTGAGATCTTTGGGCTTTGTTTTAATTCCAAGGGGGAGCAGATTCGAAAGATCGAGGGGGGACTTCCCTATGAATCTAGCGTGAGTTTGGATTGGCAGCGTTGCGAAGTTAAGGCTAAATCTGGAAAATCAAAATCGCCGGTACAGATTAAGCTTTTTCAGCGCAATCAGATGATCTATTCGAATAGTTTCCAAACACCGACGATTGGGATCGAATTTGTGATTCCCTGGAAATGAGATAGGGGTCAGGGCGGACAAGTGCCAGGTTAGTTAACCTGGCACTTGTCCGCCCTGACCCCTAAATGTTCCGACAATATCTTTGACGCTTTCAATTTTGTGAATATGTTCGACGCTTTTGCCAGCCTGCCAATAATCTTTGGTCGACAGACCGCGAAGGGCGCTGCGTTTCATGTTGAAGAGAGCTCGCAAATTATAGAAAAGCCTCATCCATTCTTTAGTTTTACGATGACGGAGCAAGTAACGAGCCAAGGCGCTCGCTTTGGTTCCAATCTGTTTTACATACGGCGTTTGAATCACAGAAAGCGGAATACCCGTAACTCTCTCGGTAAGCACAATATCGGATTCTCTCGCTGCGACGATTGCTTGTTTGTAATCCTCATGCGCGCGGCACTCCTTGGTAGCGATAAAGCGCGTTCCAATCTGCACGCCCGCATAACCGATTTCTAGGGCCCGACGAAAGTCTTTTTCATCACCGATTCCGCCGGCACATACGAGTGGGAGCTTGAGACCTTTGAGTTGAGCAAATAGATCGTCCGGACTTTGAGTTCCCGCGTGGCCACCCGCGCGATTATTAACGCCAATCAAGCCGTCGACGCCATTTTCGATGGCTTTAAGTGCCCACTTTCTTTCAGTGACATCATGAAAGACATATCCACCGGCGGCTTTGGCGACTTGAACAATTTCTTTTGGATTACCCAAAGCTGTAATAAAAAACCGACAGCCTTCTTCGAGTGCGATCTCTACCCAATCACGCATTCTCTTTTCGTAAGTGCGCGAGCTCTTTTCCAATAGCACATTCATCCCAAATGGTTTGGAGGTAAGTGACTTTATTTTCTTCAAACCCTCGCGGAAGTCGTGACCCCAGACATAGGTTAAGGCTAGCGGCTGAACAATTCCAATAGCACCGGCTTCCGAAATCGCCGCAACCAACTCAGGATTGCTGCAGGGGTACATCGCCCCTCCAATAATGGGGACTTCAATATTTAAGATTTTGGTTAGTTCCGTTTCCATGGACCAATTCTCCAAAGAGCCTTCACTCGCGCGACCTCTTCTTTGGCCTCATTATATATTGAGGCGGAGGCATCGTAGTCTTTATTTTTGCTATAGTCTGTCGCGGTAGACTTAAACTCCCCGATGGCTGTAAGTGGGCCCCGCGCCTTCTTCAGGAAATCAATTTCGAGATGGGTCAGGATAGCCCGAGCGTTAGCAGGAATGCTGGACATCACGGCGAGTCCTGAAGCGGCTTCTCCTAGATTCATCAGCGCCACGGCATGAATGGACTGAAGGTGATTTCTAACGCGGCGCCGATCTTTAATTTTGACGCAAGATCGTCCAGGTTCCATCTCCAGGACTTGTGGATGGATGGTTCCCGTATACGGAACCATCCAGTGAATGAGCAAATTGAAAATACAGCGCCCCATCGGCCATTTATTTAGAGAATTCCAAAGTTGATAAATCATATCGAGATAATTCTAACGTTCTTTGCGAATAAGGCTAGGCGTCATTTGTGCAAGGGAGCGTAAATAATAATTGTGACTAGCGAGCTTGGACGAGGAAATTCATAATGAAAAGGTGGGTAAGGTCTATAATGATCTCGAAAAATTTCATCGCGTAATTGGATATTACGAGGGCCAAGAGATCAAGCCGCTTGAGATTCACGAACGTCACATCAACCTAAGCTTGGAGCAGAACCTGCGACAGGCCGAAGAGTATATTCGGAGAATTCAATATGATCTTAAGCTTACAGAGGTTTCTTGCGATAATCGCATTGTCTATAGGCCGGACAAATTAGAGGCGAGTCTTGTTTATTCCCTTTTTAGCGAAGGTATTCAAAGTTTGGTTTGTCTTCGGGACCTGACGGCTTCGGAAGTTAGAGATTGGTGCTTGCTCATTCGGGGGACACTGCTCGACTTTGATCGTGGTGGTCTTGAGGATCTGGCTTCCGTTTTGTGGAAAGCTCCGTTTAGGAATCTACGTTCACGGGTTTATAATAGTCTTTTAGATTTGGCGGCCGAAGAGCCGCCCCGGCGTCTCAAAGAGGTGAAAACGAAGCTCGATAACTCATGGCATACGCGAGACCAAGAGTGGGTTGTTCCCGAGGCTTCCAATGTTGTGCGTTCCGAATCGGCTCACCAAGCCGTTGATGCCGTCTCCATCAATAAGAATTATCAAAGGCTGAGCAGTCCGGAAATACGTGAGGAAGAAGAAGATGGAGCGCTGAAGCTAGATACGCTAGAGCTCAGCATCTTGTCGGAAGAGATGGCGAGTTATGATGAGAATCAAGTTCAATTTAATCTTTTAAATATGTTGATCAGTTCTCTACTTGAACTTCCGGATGGAAGTTCTAAACTGAGAAATAGCATTGTCTCGCGACTACAATCCTTAACGACAGCCATTGTCATGCGGTTTCAGCCTGGATTGATGCTTCACCTAATTGATCAAATCGAAAAGATGTCGGCCAATCATTTGGCGACCGTTGGGAGTGGAATATTAGAGACGATATAGAATACACTCAAACAGCCTGCCAGTGAAAAGCGACTCATCGCATCTCTTAAGGATGCTGAGCGGTCAGTGGTCTCGAGGCGACTACTTCCTTATATTGACCCGGGGCAGTTCAAAGCCGTGATCGAGCATTTTCTGCTTCAAGATGAGAAAGACGCACTCGTTGAATTTTTGGATATGATGCTCAAACGAGATCTGCCACACGAAAAACTAATGTTTGAATGGGGCGAAGAAGTTTTGGTGGGCATTTTACCACTATTGCGCCGCCTCGATTGGCCAACAAAATATAGCCTTTTGGAACGAGCCATACGATCGCCATATCAGAAACTTGCGCGACAAGCTTCGTTCTATTTGGCAAATATGAAGTTGGATCCACAGGTTGCTCTTCAGATCTATGACAAAATTCCTGACGAGACTAGAGAGGTTTGGATCCGAGCGCTTGCGGAGTCACCACCCCAAGCGCATTGGAAGATTTTTGTTCTCAAAATCTTTCAGACTAATCGTTGGACCTTGGCTACCGAATCAATGATGTGCACTCGATTTATGTTAGGTTGGTCCGAATTGGCACTGAAGTATATTGGTATGGGGGCGTTGTCTTTGTTTGAGCCTTACGTCCGGAGCCGAAAGTGGGTTTGGTGGCCAAAGCATCCCAACGAGCGAGAAGCCATCATTAAGGCTTGTCTTCAGTTTAAGCCGGTGGAGGGGGATCTGAAACATTTGGAGTGGTTGCTACCCGAAACTTCCGTCTATTTTCAGAAGAGCGAAATCAAGGATAGACTTGAGATTTTGAGGAACAAAATATGAGTGCCATCGAGAACAAGGAGCTGGAGGATATTCTTAACAGAGATCGCGGGGTTCTGATTGTTCGACAAACATTGGCTCGGGAATTTCTAATTAGCATTTTCAAACTTATACGCGCACTAGAGAGCCATGAGGAATCGAACCAGCTCGTCGTCAAGCTTGACGACGAAATTAAGAGAGCCGCTTTTCATTGGGCGAAATTGCCGGGTGTGGAGAGTTTCGGACTGCTCATTCAAGGGGATCAGATATTTTTGAGCGGTGTGAGAGTTCGACCTCGGCCCTATTTGATTTCGAAGTTCAAATGCATTTTGAGATTTTTTCGATCGAGAAAAATTTTAGGTTTCGAACTTGCTGATGCCGATCAACTATCTCGCTTGCCAGAGTTTGTTAAGACTTTGTCGGCTCACAGGAAAGGGGAGAGTTTAGAACGTCTTACGGAAAATCTTTTTAAGCGCCAACTAACAGACTTTGTTCTCAAATCCCTTGGAAGTGACGTGGATGGAGATCAAGATGTAGATTCTAGTGTCGAGCTTATCTATAATAAATTGATAAGACTTGGCCTGGCTGTTGTTCGGGCTCAGCCGCTCGATCAGGATCTTGATGCCCGCAATCTGGACCAAATTCTCTATGAGCTCAATTCTTCTCCGGAGTCGGAGCTTATCTCTTTCTTTTGCACGATGAGCTCCAAGTCATGTGCGGTGCCTCTGGTGGAGGTCGCTGCGCAGAGTGTCTTGACCTTGTTTGGTTGGGCTAAATCTTTGGGGCTTCCACCACGAATCACGATTGAGTTGGCTTCAACGGGATTTTATTATCTGTTAAATTTCGTTCAGGATTCGAATGATCCTGGCTTTCGGTTGAGTAGCGAGCAGCGAATAAGTCGAGTTTTAAAAAACTGGGAGAAATATAAAGAAGTCTTTGATCTGACGGAGCTTCAACTGCTTAGTATTTGTGAGTTTAGCATGAGTTTTGGTCAAAAGGGTGTTTACGAAGCTAATGGAGAAAAGTGTTATCAACACTTTTTTAGTCGGATGCTTCGTGTCGTACTGAGTTTTCATCAAAGTATTGTTCAAGATAGGCGTTCTTCACATGAGAGTCCGCAAAGAGCCATTATGAAATTGCTTCAAGATCCCATGGGTTGTGATCGTAGTTTTGTTAAGCTGTTCGTGTCTTGGGTGGGTGTTGTGCCGGTAGGAAGTTTTGTTGAACTTCAAAATGGTGATGTCGGGCAAGTATGTTCGGTGCAGTCTGATTTGTCTCAGCCCCACCGTCCTGTGGTGGCAGTGCTTAAAGCTGCCAATGGTGAGATTTTGGGGAGTCCTAAAGTCGTCGATCTTAATGAAATTCAAGAAAAAACTGGTTTGTTTAAATCAAGTATTGCCAAGATGATAGAAGAAGAACTCTACGATCTGAGACCAAAAAATTCATCTAAGTTAAATTCAATTTTAAGCCTTGGAAGCCTGTAAGGAAATGCGCGCTCGGTTTTCCTCGATCCAACTGATCCGATTTGGGTCATTTAAATTTTTAGCAAGGCTATCGGCCAAGTCCAATTGATCTTTGGCTTCCGGGGCTTTGCCGATTTTAAGATAATAATTAAAAAGTGTCTGATGAATGCTAAACACCAATTGCGGGCCTTCAAGAGCATTCACTTTCTCGAGAAGTTTTTGAAATAGCGAAAGCTTTTCAGGCTTTTGACTCTGAAGGTACTCACAATATGAGAGAAGACATCCGGATTTTAGTTGCTCTGGGCGGTTCTGGAGATGTTCGGCCAGTTGAATTGACTCCTTAAAATGTGAGGCGGCCACTTCCAAATTTCTTTGAAAGAATGCGCTGAGCGCTCTATTATAAGTTGATTGGAGAGCCTGGGACGACCAAGAGAGCTTTTTGGCTTTCTCTAAACTTTGTTCAAACCAGGCATAGGCATCTTCCATCTGATCGCTTTCAAAGCTTGTCAGGCCCAAGGCGTAGCAAGGTAAGACCTGTAGAGCAGGGAGGTTCCGCACCAAGCCAAGGGATTCGGACAATAATGTTTTTGCCAGCTCAAATTTTCTAATTTGGAGAGCAAAAAGGCCGAATGAAAGATAGAAGTTCCACTTTGAAAACAGATCGGAGATTTGCGAGGCATCTTTGGCGGCCTCTTGGAAAATCGTAGAGCTCTTTTCCCAGTTATCTTTTTTGGCATAGTATACGGCTCGGATTCTTTTTAGTTCTATCTTTAGTTGGAGGTTGGCGGTCCGTTCCAACTTCGTTTCTAGCTCGTTGAAAAGAGACTTAGCTCGATCGTATTCGCTAAGTTGGACTAAACAGTTTAAATAGGAGAGTTTGAGATACAACTGATCATCAGGGGGCGAGTCCGCGGGAAGTGATCGAAGTAGATCTTCATAGCGTCCTCGTGCTTCTGAATAATTTCCTTGTATTCTGAGCAGGAAGGCGTGTGTCGAAAGTGAGGCAAAGTCCGGCGATTCCGTCTGGATGGAGTGCACAAGGTCGGACCAGGAAACCTTTGGGTTCTGAAGGATTTCTAATACAAACTCCTGACGTTTCAAAGCTTCAAGATCAAGATGTAAAATCTGACGGATAATTTGGCTTTGAAACTCGAGATCGGGGTCGTCCTTTAGAGTTCTATAGCCCCGTCGAAGTTTTTCTAAAATATTACGGTGGATTTGCTGGCGTTTTTTCAAAAGAATCATATCGTAGAGGATTGCCCGATCCGATGCGTCTCTAAAACTGATTTGCTTCTTGCCAGTTTTGGTAGTTGTGAGTTGCAAGTAATTTTCAGAGACAAGGAAGTTTAGGCTGTCCGAGGCTTGTTGGTCTTTTCCGATAAGAGCGCGGAGCAGATCCATACTAAAACTTTTATCGAGACAGGCGCATAGCTCAAGATGATCGCGATCAAGTCCATCAAGCTTATCAAAATTCGAAACCTTAAGCGCTTGTAATCTGTGGCCGCCAGTTTCAAATCCTGTTTCCTTTTCCAGGCCCCAAACCCCGGCGGAGTTTTTGGAAATTTGATTTTCATTTTTAAGGCTTCTTAGCACTTCCATGATTTGATGTGGCGATCCATGACTCTGTTCCCAAATGTAGGCTTGGAGATGCGGATCAATGCGTTCATCTTTCAGAAGATCTTGGATAAATGTTAAGGCTTCCTCGGGCTCGAAAGTTGCTATCTCAAGATTTTGAAGGCCGCGAATGGTCGAGGGCGTGTCGGTTTGCGCTATGACAAATCGATAGGCACGGCTTCTCAGTTGCAGGATGTTTCCAAAGATATCAGCCGACGCTGGATCGATCTGATCAAAGTTATCAATGAGAACGACAATTTCGTTTTTGGAGACGAGCTTTTCTTTTAGCAAGTTAAATAAGTAGCGACGACGATGAGACTCTGAAGTTTCTGGATCAACAGTTAGTCCAAGTTTCTCTAGAGCCCTGATCGTTGTGGCATATTCTTCTGTAGGTTTATTTATGTTTCTCAAGTGGAGAACTTCTTTTCCCAAGGCTTGAAGAGATCGCGTTAACGCGTCGAGAATAAAGCTTTTGCCAATACCAGCGGGACCGAAGATGCAGACATCCTCCTGAGATTTAAAAACACTCTGAGCAATGCCTTGAATAAAGGTTTTCCGAAAAATTTTATTGGAACGAAATGTCGTGTTCTTAGCCTCATTTTCTCCAAGAACCTTAAACGCGGACAATTTGTTGGCCTTGCCTTTAATGGTTAAATTAGGGATTTCTTCAAATACAAAGAGATCCCGAGTAAGTGTATGGGTCTTGGGTCCTATGTAAATTTCGTTTGGAGGGGCCAAGGATTGAAATCTTTGAGCGAGATTTACTGAATCGCCGATAACCGTAAACTGAAGTTTTTCTTCCGTTCCAATTCCTCCCGCTACAGCCGGTCCAGTATTGACGCCAATGGACAGGGCGAGACCGAGATCGTATTCCTCGTTCAAGATTTTGATTTCTTTTTGCATGAGCAGGGCGCATTGGATGGCCCGTTTGGCGTCATCTTCATGAGCAAGAGGAGCACCGAAGACCGCCATGATACAATCTCCAATGAACTTGTCGATATAACCTTCTTGGGTGTCAATGATGGCGCCCAGCCGACGAAAGTAGGCATTTACTAGATCCGTGGCTTCTTCAGGATCGAGTCGTTCACATAGGCTTGTAAATCCGGAAATGTCAGTAAAAATCACGCTGACCTGACGGCGAGAGCCTTCCATCTGGTCTATGACCATTTCGTATTGTTTAAGTCGTCTTCCGCCACTTCGATGCCCATCTGTCAAAAACGATGGGCGTTTTTGGGTTCCAGTGATTTCGGCTACACCGGATTGTTCACGGTTGGAATGACCGCATTCGGAGCAAAACTTTGCCCGCAATTGTATATCGGCATGACAAGAAGAACATTTCAACGACTAAGCCCCCAACCCGGCCGATCAAAAATGACCGGCTAGACATATTGTAACATGCTCGACCAGCTCTGGGACGGGACTTAAGAGGCTGTAATTATTATGTTTTATCAAATCCCTCAATAACTTTGGCGAGATCATTTCGATAGGCTTCAGCCGCTTCGATGAGACCCTCGGGAAGCTTGCCTTTGGCTCGTAAAATAAAAGCTTCGACAGCATCAAGGGCCTTAAGGGCTTCCTTAAGATGGTCATCACCTCGTATGGGGATTAAGGGGAAACTTCCGCGGAACTGATCGAGGGCCTGCTCGTAAACTTTTTCCTTTTCCTTAAGTTTCTTAAAGGCGTTGAGATCTATAATGGGTGTTGGTTCGTCGTCAGACATTTAACTCAATTCAGATCGTACAAAAACTGTATAGGAATTTGAATATCGGGATGGAGACTTCGATGGACGGGACAATGACGTGCCGTTCGCTCGACCGTCGCACGCTCCTCTTCGGTGAGGGCCATCGGAAAATGCAACTCAAGCTTAAGGGAAGCAATCCTTCTTGGCGCAGGCGTCATCTCTTTTTCGAGGCTGCCATGAGCGGTCGAGATAGAAAATCCTTTTTGCTTCGCTACGATCCCAATTGTCGTAATGATACAACTGCTTAGCGCCGCCCCTACAAGATCAGTTGGTGAAAACAAAGCGCCTTCCCCTTGATTGTCTATGGGCGCATCTGTCCGAATCTTTGCTTGGGACGCTTCGTGAACTAGCTCGCAGCGAAGATTTTCAAGATATCGAACGGTGCTTTTGACCATATAAATAAAGCCTTAGCTGAATCAAAATGGATCATAAAGTCCTAATGAGCTTTGTTGGATTCTTTCCTGGCGTGGGAAAATCCGAGTGTATTAGACTGCGATAGAATGCGTTTTTATATTACAACAGCAATCGATTATCCCAACGGTCGACCCCATATGGGACATGCCTACGAGAAGGTAATTACGGATGTCTACGCGCGCTGGAATAGGATGCTTGGTCGAGAAACCTTCTTTTTAACGGGAACAGATGAAAACGGTCAAAAATTAATTAAGGCTGCCGAAGAGGCCAAAGAAGAGACTCTTTCTTACGTCGATCGACAGGTCGATGTCTTTAGAGACCTATGTCGCTCACTAAAAATTTCAAACGATGACTTTATTCGAACGTCTGAGCCGCGGCATCACAAAGTAGTTCAGTGGCTGTGGAAACGACTGGATGATCGAGGTGAAATTTATCAAGGCGATTACGAGGGTTGGTACTGCCTGGCGTGTGAAAATTTTTATACAGAAATGCAGGCGGAGGATATGAAATGCCCCGTGCATCAAAGCCCTTTGGAGAAAGTAAAAGAGAAAGGGTATTTTTTTCGTCTTAGTAAATATGAGTCGTGGATAAAAGAATATATTGCTGAGAATGAGTCGTTCATTGTTCCCAACTCAGCGCGAAAAGAAATGCTTCAGAGAATCAAGTCCGATCCAATTCGAGACTTGTCAGTTAGTCGACCGAACGCGGGTTGGGGCATTCCCGTTCCTGGTGATGAGAAGTATGTTGTTTATACCTGGTTCGATGCGCTTATTAATTACTATACCGCAGTTAAGGACAAATCCTTTTGGCCGGCTCAAGTACATGTTATTGGCAAGGACATCACTTGGTTTCATACGATTATTTGGCCGGCCATGCTGAAGGCGGCGGATTTGGAGATTCCAGAGCAAATCTATGTTCACGGAATGGTATTAGGGCAAGATGGTAGAAAAATGTCTAAGAGTTTGGGTAATGGTGTTGATCCCCTGGAGGTTATCGCAAATTTTCCTATAGATTCTTTTCGATATTATTTATTACGGGCCATTCCATCCGGGCAGGATGGCGCTTTTGTCACTCAAGACCTTGTCATGCGACACAATAATGAGCTGGCCAATGACTATGGCAATCTTTTGATGAGAGTGGTTAAGCTGACAATGAAAAAGTTTGGCACTGAGATCACGCCAGAGACTGTTGCGAACAAACTGAATCTCGATAAGTTGGGTGACGAAATGCAAGATGCAATGGAGCGGCGAGAGCATCATCGTGCTTTAGAGAAGCTCTGGGAAAAAGTTAATGAGATCAATTTGTATCTTAATCAAGAGGAACCCTGGAAAATAAAAGATGATCCAGGGAAGCTCAAGGAAGTTTTGTACAATGCGCTATCGGGTATTCAGGTCGTAGGATTTTATGTGAAGGCGTTTATGCCGAATGTATCTCAAAAGACACTTGAATCCTTGGGCTGTCCAGAGACGACTCAAGCTGATTTGGTGTTTGGCAAGCAAACCTTCCAATTGAGTGAGCCTGAAATGATTTTTCCTAAAATCGAAGTGGCATCCGCCGATGCCTAGTCGACGGTCTCACTTATACCGAACGCGAGTCGAATTTGAGGATGTGGATTCTGGTGGGGTTTTGCACCACCCTAAATACCTCAATTTCTATGAACGAGCTCGGGTAAGCTTTTTGAGAGAACGAGGTGTAAGTTTTAAAAATATGATCGACTCCGGCTATGCCTTGGCCGTGAGAGAAATGCAGGTTTCTTATATGAAACCGCTCTTTTTTGAGGATGAGGTCACGATACTTACTCGGGTTGTAGAAATCCGGGCGGCAAGTCTTCGGCTTACTCAGGCGATGTTCCAAGGCGTAGTTTTGGAGGGGGACAGGGGGCTTGCGGAGAACGATTGGGGAGAGCTTGACGCTAAGAATCAGATGAATCTATTTCTTGTGCATATAAGTCTTCAAAGAATGGCTCCCGTTAGGTTTTCCGAAAATCAATGTGCGGCCCTCGGGAGCTAATTATTTTCTTGGTTGGTGTCTATGAACTGCGTAGAGTCCTCGCAAGAAAGGACGCGTGAAATGAAGAGATTTTCTCTATTAAATCTGGTCTTGGGATGTGCGGCTTTAGCACTGATGATGGGTTGCGATAAAAAAGCGGAGGTTAAGTTGGATACGGATGAACAAAAATTGTCTTATGTTATTGGTCAGCAGATTGGAAAGCAATTTCAGCAGCAAGGACTAGAAATCGACGTAAGCGTTTTAGGTGCTTCCATATCTGAAGCGATGTCGGGAAAAGAATCCAAGATGACCCCCGATGAAATGCAAAAAGTTTTTATGTCGATGCAGGAAAAAATGATGGCCAAGATGGATAAAGAAGCGGAAGGAAATACCTCAAAAGGTAAGGCTTTCCTTGAGGACAACAAAAAGAAGGATGGCATAAAGACAACAGCTTCAGGTCTTCAATACAAAGTTGTGACCGAAGGGAAGGGAAAGAAACCAAAAGCTACTGACAAGGTCCGGGTTCATTATAAGGGGACTTTGTTGGATGGGACGGAGTTTGATAGTTCCTATTCGCGAAATGAGCCTGCTGAGTTTGGTTTGAATCAAGTTATTAAGGGCTGGACGGAAGGCCTGCAACTAATGACCGAAGGCGGAAAGTCGACATTTTACATTCCTTCTGAGTTGGCTTATGGCGAACAGGGCCGACCCAGCATACCTCCGAATTCGGTGCTCATATTTGAAGTTGAGCTCTTAAAAGTTTTGTAAATTCTTTTAGTTAAGGATCCCGGTGAATTATTTTGTCGCTTGGCACAAAATAATTCACCACTCCTACTGTCGCCAATTAAGAAGACTTGGCGATTTTTACTTACTTGGGCAGGATAGCCCCCAAGCGAGGATGGATATGGAAACGGAATATTTGGATCTCTTAACCGAAGTTCTTGAAAAAGGCGAAAAGCGAGAAGATCGAACAGGGACGGGAACTCTTAGTCTTTTTGGAAGGCAAATTCGCCACGATCTTTCGATGGGCTTTCCTGTTCTGACAACCAAAAAACTTCATTTGCGTTCTATTATTTATGAGCTTCTTTGGTTTTTGCGTGGCGAAACTAATATTCGCTACCTTAAGGATAATGGGGTGAGTATCTGGGATGAATGGGCGGATGAAGATGGGAATCTCGGCCCTGTTTATGGGTCCCAATGGAGAAGCTGGTTAGCCGCGGACGGGAAAATTGTTGATCAGATTTCTTTATTGATAGAGGGGATCAAAAACAATCCATTTTCTAGGCGGCATCTTGTGAGCGCTTGGAATGTGGGTGAAATCAATAAAATGGCTTTGCCGCCTTGTCATGCGCTTTTTCAATTTTATGTGCATCAAGATGGGCGCTTATCCTGCCAACTTTATCAGAGAAGTGCCGATATATTTTTGGGTGTTCCCTTTAATATCGTGAGCTATGCGCTCCTCACACATATGGTCGCGCAAGCTACAGACTTACGCCCCGGAGAGTTTGTACACACCTTTGGAGATTTGCATTTGTATACAAATCATATTGAGCAAGCAAAGTTGCAGTTGTCGCGAAAACCTCGCCCGTTGCCAAGTTTAAAAATTAATCCAGAGGTCAAAAATATTTTTGAATTTAATTTCGAAGATTTTGAGATTATGGATTATGAAGCTTATCCGGCGATTAAGGCGCCGATTGCGGTCTAAGATTCATGATTCTTTGTGCCATCGCAGCTATGGCTCGAAACCGAGTTATCGGTAAATTGGGACAATTGCCTTGGCATATTTCCGAAGATTTAAAATTCTTTAAGCAAAAAACCTCGGGGCGTACGATCATTATGGGACGTAAAACTTTCGATTCCCTTGGGAGGCCATTGCCTCACAGAAGGAATATCGTTTTATCACGAGATCAAACCTGGATGCAGGAAGGCGTGGAAGTTTTTTCTAGTCTCGATCAGGCTCTTGAAACGATTGAGAGGCAAGCTTTCAAAACTGAGGAGGTTTTTGTTGTTGGTGGGGCGGAGATTTATAAGCAATCCTTAAACCGACTGAATCGAATCTATTTAACTCTTATTGAGCAAGAAATTGAGGGCGATACCTATTTCCCTGATGTATTAAAGGAGGCTTCATTTAAAATTACATCCGATGTTCCCGGTGTTGAATCCAACTCGAGCGGAATCAGTTATCGATTTCTAATTCTCGATCGGAAGAATTGAAATCACAATAGCAAGCCCATTCGCTGGGAGCTTCGAGCCAGCACATTTCAGGGTCATACCGAGTCATAAAGCTACCAAGGTGCGGACAGGAATAGGCGCATTCTTGGGCGCTCCAAGCGCAGCCAACAAAAGTCCAATCCATATCGGCGGGCAAGCTCAAAAATAAAAAATGCGTAAAAATGCTCGCAATAAGGCCCATGAATCTCCCCCGAGATAAGTAACGTTATTTTATTATACGGGAAGGGAAATTAAAAAACTATGACGCGAGTTTCTGAGGAGCCGCAGGAACGGCGATGCTTTCCGACACGGCGCGGAATAGTTCGTATTCTAAAGGAAGGATGACTTTGTCAGCGGTGACAGCACTTTGACAGGCTTTAACGAATTTTTCTTTATCCTGAGTCTTTAAGAACCTCAGTGTTTCAATCGCTCTATCGAGTTCTTTCATTCGCAATTCAGCTTCAATCTGAAGTTTAAGAGTTTTGAAGCCGAATTCCTCAGTTATTTGCTTAAAGACACGCTCTTGATCGGCAATTTCCCCATAGCCAGCTTTTATTATTGAAGACAGTATCAGGCTGGAAGCGTCGATGGCCTCTTGTCGTCCAACAGAAGGTCTTCTGGCAAAGCGTCTCGATTGCAAATGATTCGAGAGAATTTTAAGTAAACAAAACTCAAAAAGTTCAATTCGACGGTCGGCCATCACAAAGTCTTCAATGGTTTTCATAAAGCCTTGTTTCTGAGTGCGGCTTAATTGGCGAGTGGCGGGTATGCAGAGATCTAATAGGGGAAGTCGATACGAAAGACCGAGTTTTTCCATTTCGAGGCGGACGCGTTGAATGATGGGTCGTAGGTTGGATTCACGAGCTTCGTCTAACATTTTCAATTGGTGAGTGTAGATGGAAGGATCTTTAGCCGAAAGCAAAGCGAGAACAACGGCACGTACCGAAAATGGATCGCGACAAGCTTGAAGCAGATAATCGCTCGTATGAGAAAGCATGCTTTGAGCAATTATCAAACTAGCAGGATCAATAATGGGAGCTGGTTTATAGGCTTCCTTTATCTCGGCTCTTTGCTTTTTCTCCAAGAGGTAGGCTTGTTTTGGATCAATAGCTTTAATTCTTTCTTGAATTGGAGGATGGGTTCTGAAAATGCCGGAAAAACCCCAACGGGATGCATTGGCAAAAAAGAAATGCCCCAGATCTTGAGCGGCCGGATTTTCGACTCGCGATCCTAGGGAATGCTCGGCTATTTTTTTAAGTGCCCCAGCGATACCCTGGGGATTACGAGTGTATTGAACGGCGGACGCATCTGCTAAAAACTCTCGCTGGCGTGAGACCGAGGCCTGAATGGCGCGGCCAAAAAATAGACCCATGGATCCAACCAAATAAATTGCAATTCCAAGTAGTGGAAGAGGAGTTCCCCCCTGACGTCGACCCCTCGTTGAACCCGTGGATCGCATAAGGATTCTGCCAACGGATGACAGGATAAAGATTCCATAAAGGATTCCTGTCATTCTCATATTGAGTCTCATGTCTCCATGAAAAATATGACTAAACTCATGCGCGATGACGCCTTGAAGTTCGTCTCGATTTAGTTCGTTAAGACAACCGCGCGTAACGGCAACAATGGCGTCATCCGTGGTAAATCCCGCTGCAAAAGCATTGATGCCGGCCTCGTCTAGTACAAAAATTTCCGGGACAGGGACGCCCGAGGCGATAGCCATTTCCTCCACGATATTTCGAAGTTGTTTTTCCTTTGGATCCTTCGTCGCCATATCGATGGGTACGCCTCCTAAATCTAGCGCGATAGAAATGCCCCCCTGTTGTTGAAGTGTACGGGTTCGAAAGGCCGTGCCCCCCCCGACTAAAATCAAAGTGATTAGCGAGGTCCAGATATGGAGTGTCGATTCGTGGCTATCTAGAAGAAGCGGAATCTGAAATTTAGCTAGAAAGTAGACACAAAGATTTATTGTGCCCATGAGACAAATGAAGCCGATGATAAAGAGAAATACCAAAAGCTTGGTTCTCGACTGAGCTCGATCCTGATGTTCAAAAAAATTCATTAGTATGGAATCAATTCCGTTTAGCCAAACGAAACTTTGGGGGTTTGTCGATGATCATAGCTCTCCACTTCGAAGAGCTCAGCTTCGGAGAAATTAAAAAAGTTCGCGACTGCGATATTAGGGAAAACTTCGCGCGCCGTATTATACGTCATGACGGCGTCATTAAACGCTTGCCGGGCAAAGGCGATTCGATTCTCTGTAGACGACAATTCCTCAGTTAGTTCTGACATATTCTGGTTGGCTTTAAGATCAGGGTAGGCTTCCACCGTGGCAAAGAATTTACTCAGTGCGCCCGTTAGAGTCGCCTCGGCCCCAACTAGGCCTTTCATTAACGAAGCATTCTCTGGATTTTGTCCCGCACTTTTTGCTGCGGTTGCCGCCATATTTCGAGCTTGAATGACGGCCTCAAGTGTCTCTCGCTCATGTTTTAAATAGGCTTTGGCAGTTTCAACGAGGTTGGGAATCAAATCGTAACGCCTTTGAAGTTGAACGTCGATTTGAGAGAAAGCATTTTTAAATCTATTTCTTAATCGGACCAAGCTATTAAAAATAGCTGTCACCCAAATTGCCAAAACAAGGAGAATTCCAAGAAGAACTAAAGCTACATACATATGCGCACCTCAGGTATATTATCGAGATTAAGCTTTGGGTTGGGCAAGTTGAAGATGCAAGAAATTTCGAACAAAGATAAAAAACTACGCGTTGTGTTGGTGCAGATGAAAAGCGGTCCGGACTGGTGGGAAAATCTAATGCTGGTTCAGAGCCTCATTGATGAAGCTCGTTCTCGATGGCCTCGATTTGATCTTATTTGTTTTCCTGAGAATTGCCTATTTCGTGGTCCTCGATCCCTTGTTTGTGCGGATAAGCATGATCGACCCGTACTAAAATTCGAAGGATCGAGACTCAAGCGAGATTCGTCCTTTTCTTTGGCGGTTGAGGAAATGGCTTCTGATTGGGACTTTGGCGTTTGTTTAGGATCGGTACTCGAACAAAGCGAGTTCGAAAATCGCCCCTACAATACGCTTCTGTGGATTGAACCCAAGCTCCGATTTGTCTCCTACCGAAAACTTCATCTTTTTCACTTCATTTCGGAGCGCTTACGATATGAAGAATTTATGGACGTTCATCCCGGTGAGTCTCCTCAACTTATCAATTTTGGATCATTTAGATTTGGAATGAGTATTTGCTATGATCTAAGATTTCCAGAGTTTTACCGATGGATGGCGATTCATGAGGGAATGGAAGTGGCCTTGGTACCTGCAGCCTTTACCCATTTAACGGGCCAAGACCATTGGCATTGCCTCTTGAGAGCGCGGGCCATCGAGAACCGAAGCTATGTCCTAGCTTCTGGACAGTGGGGCTGGCATCAAAGTGAGCGTGCAGGCCGAATTCGCTGCTATGGGCATACAATGGCCATTGATCCTTGGGGCAATATTCTCAACGAATTGCCGGAAGATGGAGATGGAATGTTTATGGTGGAATTATCAAGACAAAAACTCTCTGAATCTCGAGATAAGCTCCAATCTGTGAATGATAGCTTTTTTCAATTGAGTCCCCGAGCCCGGCATTTATAATGCCTGCTGTATGAGTTACTTAGAATATATAAATGAATTTGGAAGAAAATATAACCTGGAGCTTTTTAATAACAGCCTTTTATCTTGGATGTTTAGCCTTGTTACGGCCTTCTTAATTTTTTCCGGCATTCTGATTTTAAAGCGAGTCATAGAAAGGCGCCTCGAACATTTGTCTAAAAAAACAGAGACAGGCCTTGATGATCTCGTCCTCGAACTTATCCAAAAAATAAGAAAGTTTTTTGTTGTCACAATCGCGGTGTATGTTGCTGCCACATTCTTGAAATTCTCTCCAAAATTTGAGCATGGAATGAAGTCTGTCTTTGTTGTTTTGTTGCTGCTTCAAGTGTGGTTTTGGGGTATCGAAGTTATTGATTTCCTCATTTATCGTCTCGTTGGAAGAGATAAGAAGTTGGCGCGATCCGATTCGGCGATCGAGGGCACAATGCCTGCCTTACAGTTTTTAGGACGCTTAATCCTAGTTAGTGTCGTCGTTCTTCTTGCTCTTGAGAATTTGGGCTTTGATGTCACAACTCTGGTGGCTTCTTTGGGTGTCGGTGGTATTGCCGTGGCGCTGGCCGTCCAGAATATTTTGGGAGATTTATTTGCCTCACTTTCCATCGTTTTAGATAAGCCGTTTGCAGTAGAAGACACGATTAAAGTAAATGATTTTGTCGGAACCGTTGAAAAAATAGGATTGAAATCTACCCGGGTCAGGAGTTTGTCAGGTGAACAACTTATATTTTCCAACAGCGATCTATTGAGCAGCCGAATTCAGAATTTCCGTCGTTTGCAGGAAAGACGGGTGCTCTTTAGCATCGGCGTAACCTATCAAACCTCGATCGAAAAACTTAAACAAATACCAAACATAATGAAGAGGATTATAGATGACTGCCCGGATTCAAAATTTGATCGGTGTCACTTTTTATCTTTTGGAGCTTCGTCTTTGGATTTTGAGACCGTTTTTTATGTATTGAGCGCGGACTATCTTGTTTATATGAACGCTCAGGAATATATTAACTTGGCTTTGTTTGAAGCCTTTGAAAAAGAGGGAATTGATTTTGCGTATCCGACTCAAACTTTATATATCGAAAAAAATGAATTGGGTGTTGGACTTGGAAAGATGATTAGTGAATTCAGAAAAGCATAGAGCGCTGATCCGTGACATTCCAGACTTTCCAAAGCTTGGAATATTATTTAAGGACATCACACCCTTACTTCAGAACTCTGAGGCCTTTAGGGATGTCGTAGAAACCTTGGCGCGAGATATGTCGCGGCACCCTGTGGAGATGATCGTGGGTATAGAGTCTCGTGGTTTTTTACTTGCCTCAGCGGTGGCCTATGTTCTGGGCTGTGGACTTTGTCTTGTGAGAAAGCCTGGTAAATTGCCCTATAAATCCTTAAGTCAAAGCTACGATCTTGAGTACGGCTCGAATTCGCTTGAGATTCATGCCGATGCGTTAACGGAAGGCCAGAAAGTTTCCATCATCGACGATGTATTGGCCACAGGCGGCACGGCTTTGGCGGCGGCGAGCCTGTGTGAGAAACTTGGAGCTCAGGTTCAAAGCCTTGTTTTTATGGTGGAATTGGACTTTTTGAATGGTCGCGAGCGTCTTCAGCCGAGACTTGTTCATTCGCTTTATCGATACTCGTAAAATCCTAATAACCTAAGAATCTTGGAGAAAAACTTTTGACTTGTTGGTTCAATGGACTAGTTTTTGGCTTTTCGTGGTTTGAAAATTTTTAATATTTTTAAGGGTGAGTTATGACAGCACGAGCACACTGGACAAATCGATTAGCGTTTATTTTGGCGGCATCCGGATCGGCGGTTGGTTTAGGCAATATTTGGAAGTTTCCTTATATTACGGGAACCAATGGCGGTGGGGCTTTTGTGTTAATCTATCTCGTTTGCATTGCCTTGGTCGGCATTCCAATTTTCATTGCGGAACTTTATATTGGGCAGAGCTCTCAAAAAAGCGTTGTTGAGTCCTTTGAGGTCTTGGATCGTAAGAATTCGCCATGGAAATCAATCGGATGGTTGGGGCTGGCGGCGGCGTTTTTGATTCTCTCCTTTTATAGTGTTGTGGGTGGCTGGGTTCTGGATTTTGAATATCGGTCCTTGATAGGAGAATTCACGAGAGAAACGGATGATCAAATTTCATCAACTCTAGGAAATTTATTCGGAAATCCAGGAAGACAATTGCTTTGGCATTTCATTTTTATGGCGATGACCGTGAGTATTGTTCTCAGGGGAGTCAAAGAGGGGCTTGAAAAATGGAACAAAATCCTGATGCCGGGCTTGATTTTGATGTTGGTTGGCTTGCTAGTGTATTCCGTTCAACTTGATGGATTTATGCAGAGTCTTAAGTATTTGTTCTCATTCAATACGGATGCGCTCACGCCTGCGGGAGTTTTGGAGGCTGTTGGGCATTCATTCTTCACCTTGAGCCTTGGTATGGGGGCCATAATTACTTATGGAAGTTATTTGCAAAAACGAGAAGCCATTGCTCGCACCGCTATCGTGGTGGGGCTTGTCGATACGGCAGTAGCTTTGGCAGCTGGCGTCGTGATTTTTGCTGTTGTATTTACTTTCGGCATGGAGCCTGGAGCGGGACCTAGCCTAATGTTTAAGACTTTACCGATGTTGTTTGTAAAACTTCCTGTGGGTCAAATTGTTGCTATTATTTTCTTCCTACTCGTATCATTTGCAGCTTTAACCTCTTCGGTTTCTTTGCTTGAAGTTGTAGTTGCGTACTGGGAAGAGAAGAAGAAAATTTCTCGAAAAGTCGTGACGATTGTTACCGGAGTAATCATCTACGCATTGGGGATGCTATCAGCCTTATCAACCAACGTGCTTTCGGATTTTAAAATTATGGGGCTTACGTTTTTTGATTTGTTCGACAAAGCGACTTCCCAATATTTTTTGCCTATCGGCGGGCTCTTTATTGCGATGTTCTTCGGATGGAAGCTTGGACCTGAGGCGGCGAAGCACGCGTTGGGTGGCAATCGGCCGGGATTTTCCGCGGGCTTGATGTGGTCAGCGCGACTGGTAGCTCCTATCGCTGTTGGTATCATCATAATTTATAAAATCTATATGGATTTTCAGTAGGCGGACTTAGTCCAAGAATTCAAAGCTGGAGAATTTCGGATCCTTTATTTGAGTGGCTACGGAAACGGAATAACCTTGTACAAGTTTAAGATTGTTGATTGTCCATCCGTCCGCTTCGACTTCTGGGTTTGTAAAATCATCAATGACAAATTTCTTTAAACTGATGTGGTTGGAGAACTGTGTTACGCCGAGAGCTTTAACGAGAGCCTCGAAGCCCGTCCAATATCGGTAGAAGGCTATCACTCGGGAATCTGGATTATGAATCATATTGAAGAGATTATATTGATCCTCGCTCATAATTTTTTGAGCAATGGATTCGATATCTCGTGTCTCACTTAGTTTCTCAATATCGACTCCAATTTCGCTTCTTGCTACACCAACAGCCAAAAAATCTGCGCTGTGACTGAGATTAAAAAATAGATCGCTTCGACCTTTAAAGTAAGGTTTTCCATTTTCGTTCTCAACAAACTGAATGCTTTGGGGGGGCTGTTTAAGATACGTGGAGAGAACCTTTCGGTTGAGCGTGTCGACCTGACCCGTTGTGTATTTGCAGGTCCAAAGGTGAATATCACTCGCGCTAAGCTGTTCCCAGGTCATTAAGGCCAGTGTATAATATTAATGGAGTGATTGTGGCTAATGAAAAGATTAGACATTTAAGGTATGAGCCTCTTCGACGTCGTCTAAATGAGATACCCTACTGGCCGCATCGCTACCTTCATAAGGTCATTGGCAAGAGTGGAGAGCTTTTTGAAAAAAGCATTGCCGATTTGGAAGTCAAATTTCCCAATATGAAGCGAACTCAGTTTGGAAAGAGTCGTAACGGGACCTATATTTCTATTACATTTGAACTCCAGGCGGACCATGTGGATGAAATTATTTCGCTTTGGCTGGCTTCTGAAGAGATAGAAGACTGCGTTAAAATTCTTTAATTTTTCTTGTCCAAAATGGAATTAATTTTATTTGCCAAATCATAGTCTTTGTTCGTGATTGTGTTGCCCGCATCATGGGTACAAAGTGAGATTTCTAGCGTGTTATAAACATTTCGCCAATCAGGATGGTGGTTCGCTTTTTCAGCTTCTAAGGCGACAGCAGTCATGAAGGAAAAAGCCTCGACAAAGTTCAGAAACTCAAAACGTCGACAAAGGCGGTTTTCCAAAACATTCCAGTTTTTAGGTAAAGCTGCTTGCATTTGTCAGTCGTAGGTCAGTTGATTTTAAGTGACAAGAGCCAATTTCCTGGGCCTAAATCGCTTGCGAAGGTCCCATCTCGCGGCTATGTTTCGACTGGTTTGAACGCTTACTATGTCATTAAATTAGCTATTGCTTGTTGGCTTGCACTGGGCTCGGGGGCGCTTTTGGCCCAAGATTTATCGGCATTTGCGACGGATACGGAGCCCAAAGACGGCGCATGGGTCGAAGTCCAAAATCAACTTAGAAAGTTTTTTCATCCAAACAATCAGTGGGGCGAAGATGAATTGAAGAATAATGCCGAGGAAATCATTGTTTATATTACAAGTTCATTTTCGAATGTTGATTTAGCGCAAGAAAAAATCGAAACCTTTATATTGGAATTGCGTACGGAAAACGTGGCGGTGACTCCCGAGGGTTTCTTTGAAGATCGTTATCATAAGTTTTTTGAGACGTTTGATGAAGTAATCAAGAGCGTGAACAAGAAAAGAGCGAGAGCGGATCAAAGTTGGCGTTCAACAGTCTGGGTGGCTGCCCCGTCTGCAGGGGTGATTGCTGGAGCGCTTTGGATGGTTTGGAAAAAAGGTTTAGCGTCGAAACCCTGGAAGCCCATTTTACGGGCGGGGGCGATAGGAGCGGCTTGCGGCGCTGGATTTGCAGCCATAGCAACCTTTAGCGTTCCTTCTCCCGCACCCATCTCAGTTAAGTTGCCAAAGCAATTGCCGCCAGTTGCCGCCATTATGGATGCAGACCTCAGTAAAAATCAAAAGCAACAACCTTAAGCGAGCTTATTTTCCGATTTTCATAAGCTCACGCACGATGTCATCTGAAACTCTAATGGTGTTCAGATTGGCTTTTGCGGCCAATGTGTCGAGCTTAAGTCCGACCAAATCTTCGGGAAGCTTGTTTTGAGCCTCTTCGTCATATCCGGCACGTGCGATGCGGTCAGCATGGGAGGCTTGGCTTTGAAGAGCTCGGCTAAAGCCTATGCGGCCCGAAAAAATGGCGGATAATAGATTCACTCTTATAGTATAACCTTGATTCGAGTATCCTGCAGTGGGGCGTCAAAGTGTCCAGAATTAAACAGTTTTTTGAGTTGAGCTTTCTCTCTAAGCACACCGGTCCGACAGAGTGCAAAATCATAGCGTAACGGATCTTTAGGGCAATAGATATGGAGATGCCTCGTTGTCTCCATTGCCGCGAGTCTATCTGGCTGAGATCTTTTGGTCCATCCAAAGAATTTTGACCACTCAAAGACATGAGTATCAAGTGGAGCGATCAATACGTTGGAGCGAATCGTCGACCAAAGACCGAGATCAATCTTATCCTTTCTTACCATCCATCGAAGAAACATATGGAGGCGCTTGGCGCTTCCTTTTGCTGGATCGGGAAAGAAAAATTTGTAACCTCGAGATGGGTTGGTCGTCTGGTCAATCCAGTAACTTCTCCAGCGGCTTAACTTCTCAACATGAGTCGCTCGCGCATTGATCTTACATAAAAAACTCTCCTCCAGCGATCCGTAGCTTTTGATGGTCCTTTGATAGGCTATCAAAAAATTGCCAATGTCAGATTCTGTATAGAATCGATAATAGAGGCCGCTGATGAGATCCTGAGTTTTCTTTTCAGATGTGTCGCGAAGTGTGCTTGTCGGCGAGGGTCCGAGACGGTCTAAAATTTTTTGAATCGTGTTCATCATGGCACGAACATTACCATATGCTAGGCAAGCGCTGAGCCAGGCTACGAATTCTTTGTCTTGCCGTGTTTGATACTGGTGCGCAAAAAAGAGGGGGTCTTGTTCCAAAAAAAGCATCGAATTATATCGATGGTAAATATGTTCCAAGAAATTTTTGATCTTATTGCTTTTCGGCATTCTTTACCCGTCGCCAAAGTTCTTCCTTCTCGTCAACTCCGAGTTTCGAGAAATCAGATGCTGAAAGATCTGAAATCCGAAGCATTTCCCCAAATCTTTTCAGAAATTTCAAGTTGGCTCGACTTAGCACAACCTCCGCATCCATTTCCTGATGGCGAGCCCACTGAACAAGGCTGAAGAAGAGATCGCCCAATTCTTCTTCTTTTTCGGCTTGAGTTGAAGCTGTCTCCAATTCTTTTAGCTCAGATAGAACTTGCTTCCATACGTCGTCCGTCTTGCTCCAGTCAAAATTAATTTTGGATGATTTCTTTCCAATCTTATAAGCTCTCTGAAGGGCCGTCATAGACTGAGGGATACTTGCAAAGGGATTCTCACTTTTAGGCTTTTCATTTTCCTTTATTTTATCCCAGGCTTTCAAAACTCCTGCAGCATCCTGCGGATCATCGCTCTCTTTTTTGAAAACGTGCGGATGTCGACGTATTAACTTTTCATTCAGGCCTGAAACAATTTTCTGGATCATGTTTCGTCCATACTGTTCTGAAAGGATCTCGGCCTGAAAAACTATTTGAAGGAGGAGGTCACCTAATTCCTCAATCAAATTATCGGGCCCCTCCTTTTCTAAGGTGTGTAGGCTATCCAGACATTCATAGGCCTCTTCCAGAAGAAAGGTTCTCAAGCTTGAGAGACTTTGTTCCTTGTCCCACGGGCATTCATTCCGAAGGCGACTCATTATTCTCACTAAATCGTCAAACTCTTTCATAGCATTTTCATTTAGGGCCAAGTGGGGGATCTGTAAAATCCTTTCTCTATTAGCCTGCGTCAGTCGAGTTGATGGCACTTTGACGTCAATAATCTGGCTCAGTTCGGAGTGGCGCAACGTAAAAATGCTGTTTGGCGACACCGCTAAGTAGCCGATGCAGCGACTGTTTTTGCCGAGTGCTTTTTTGCCTAGATTGGCATTGTGCTTGCTACTGGAAGTTGCCGGAGATGAGTGTTCGAGTTCTACAGGCTATGCTGTTTGTTTGGCTGCTATTTTTGAATGCAATGCAGCTTTGGGCTGTCCAAGTGGATGAGCGGCGGCTCCGTATGCTTTCCGAAATCAAGGAAGTAAATCTTGGAGATATTATTGATCGACCGGAAATTGAGCTACGCCCTATCTATGGAACGGAGGAGGAGCTCTCCTCGGTGCTAAAGGCCGAAGAAGATCTAAAAGTTATTCGCGACATCAGAAAGATGGAGTCGGCTTCTCAAATCTACCTAAAACTCGTTGAGTTTCAGAAGAAGCGCAGCGGGAGCCCTCTACGGGAGTGGGTGGAGTTTCTTAAGGCTGACTATTTATTGCAGGCCCAATTGCTCAACGATCAACGCGCTTTAAATTTGCCACTCGAGGAATATGAACTTACGATCCGTAGTTATCCGCAAAGTGAATTCGTTTCACGCGCACTTTATCAAGTTGCCTTGATAAAATTAGAATTGCATTTATATCAAGAAGTGGAAGAGACCGCCGTTCGAGCACTTGAGGAGTCGCCGAACAATCGTTATGCTTCAGAATTCTATCTACTTAAGGGGGAGCAGGCCTTTCGGAATCAACAATTTGTGAAGGCATTGGCCGAATTCTCCTATGTCGTAAAGAAGTACGCGCGAAGCCGAGCGGCTACGGACGCGGCCTTTCGACGTGCTTATATTTTATTCCGAGAGGCCAAGTATAGTGATGCGTTAGATACGTATCGGAATTTAGAACGCTACCATTCAGACGTTTTGAATTTTCTTAAGATGCTTACGGAGGCTGGGTCCACCGAAAAATTCTTGGATCGAATTTACTACGCTGAAACACTTTATCTTACTGGTAACCACGCTGAGGCTTCTCAAGTTTTTCAGAATCTTGCCAATCTCTTTCCCGAGCATCGTTGGACGCCCTTACTTTGGATTCGCTTTGCGGATACTTTCTTTGCACGCGACAAAGCGGAGGCCGCCATTCACTTGTATGATTTTATACGGACAAAGCCAGGTATTGATCCACTTGCTCAGGCCCTCGCGAACCTTCGTTTGGCTGATTCCTTCTTTTTGACAGGATCGCCCATCGATCTAGCTATGAATCCCTCGCTGTATGATGGGGCGTATAAATTGGCAAAGTTGAGCAAAAATGAACATCTCACAGCCTTGGCCATTATAAAGAAGGCGATTTATTATTTTGATTTACCCAGTTTTCCGCGTGCGAAATCTGCGCTCGAGCATTTTAAAGAGGAGTTTTCGGAAGCGCCAAATCACGAATTGGCGGCCAAATATTTTGTTCGAGTCTTGGAGCTTGAAATATTGGATTATTACGAAGCCGGAGACTATTTAGCAGCTTTAACGACCTATCTTGTTCACGAAAAGGATGTTTCCTTGGAATTTAAGGATATTAGAGTTTTGCTTAAACTATCCGAAGCGGCTCGAGGATTATCATTACTTGAAAAGGCGGTTGAAATCCTCAATCGAGTTATTTACATAGAATCAAATTCAGATGCGAGGCAGGAGGCTCTATTGAAGCTCGTTGAGATTTTGATTGAGGAAGGCGAACTTAAGAAAGCTAGCGAAAGATTGCGTCGTTTTAGCTTTGCCTATCCAAAGACGACTCAACGCTATCTGTACGAAAAACTATGGGGAGATCTTTATTTTCAATTAAAAAATCAGAGGCGGTCGATAGACCATTACGAATCAGCTCTCGAATTAGCCGAGCTCAAGCTACAGAACCTTATGTCGATCCGGCATGTCCTGATCCGCCTAGGGGAGCTCTATGCTGAGACAAAGCTTCCCTTGAAAGCTATCGATTATTATGAAAAGTTTATCGCTCTGTATAAAGATGAGGGTGAAATTAAATTAAAGGAATTGCCGTTTACGGAAAAGGATCGCTATTTGACCAAGGTAGCTCGATATCGAGTAGCCGACACACTATTTGAGATGAAGGACTACGTTCGGGCACTTCAGGCTTATCAAAGAGTGAGCGAGTCAATTGACGAAGAGCCATTTTACTCCCACGCTCTGTATCGCTTGGGGGAATGCTATCTTTCGCTTAATGATCGGCCGTCAGCGATTGAAGCTTTTAAGTTAGTGAAGTCGGATGATGTCAACAGCCCATGGATGCGGGCCGCTCAATCGTATATTCAAAGTGTCGAGATGGAGGTAAAAAATGGAATCCGAATCTTCAATTGATAAATCAGGACAGACCAGTGAATCTGAATACGGAATTTCGGTATTGGCGTCTACTTTTGCGCATGAGATTCGAAATCCTCTACAATCGATTCGATTGCAGATAGACGCAGGACTGAGGGGCAATAATTCTACAGAAACCCTCCATAATATCTCCAGAGGCGTAGATCGTATTGAGAGGCTTCTAGAAAAAATTCAGGGTTATTCCCAGCGTTACAAATTGGATGTAGAGCCCGTCAATTTAAAAGACGTTCTCAATGCGGTTGTTGGCTCTGTTCGCTATTGGCTAAATGCGTCCGGAATTTCCATTACGGAGCATATTCAGTGGGAGGGACAGCCGATTGTTGAGTGTGACCGAGAGCTGACAGAGCAGGTTTTACTTAATTTAGTAAGCAATGCGATTCAATCCATGGAGCGAGGCGGAAGTCTTCGTGTGAATATTCTAGAATGTCAGAGCGAAGCACAAATCGAAGTTAGGGACAGCGGTTGTGGGATGGACAAAGATACTTTGGCGAAGGTTGGTACGCCTTTCTTTACAACTAAGGCTAGTGGCAACGGGCTGGGCTTAGCTTTTTGTCGCAGTATTGCGGCTCTTCATGGCGGCTCACTGACCTTGGAGTCCGTTCAGGGGCAAGGAACGATTGTTACTTTAAAAGTTCCAAAGCAAGTCTTGCAAGCTTAAGGAGTCGGAGGGATGACGTTGAACAATAGAATTTTGGTTGTGGATGATGAGGCGGATATTCGCAATGGCCTGAGTTATTCTTTGAAGCAAATGGGATTTGAAGTCGATACCGCTAATTCAGGTGAAGATGCAATTCATCAACTCAAGAATCATAGTGATTTGGCCTATGTCATTACCGACTATAAGATGAATGGCCTGAGTGGATTCGATGTTCTCAAGGAGCTCAAGAAAATCTCTCCACAAACTCCCGTCGTTATGATGACCGGTCATGGCAATGTCAATCACGCGGTCCAGGCCATGCAGATGGGGGCTGACAACTATCTTTGCAAGCCGTTTCGATTTGAGGAGCTTGAAAACATTTTGATTAAGCCACGGGTGGTGAAATCCGTGGAACCGCAGCCTTCAGTTGTTTCGAAAGACGAGAATATTGTCGCCCTACTAGAGAAGGCAAAAAAAGCTGCAATGAGCTCTGTTCCGATTTTGGTGGAAGGACCTTCGGGGGCAGGGAAGGAGTTGTTGGCACGACAAATTCACGATTGGTCGACACGCGCGGAGAAGCCTTGGGTGGCCATCAACTGTGCAGCTTTGCCCGCGGGACTTTTGGAAAGCGAGTTATTTGGTTTTGAGAAGGGATCTTTTACGGGCGCTGTCGAAAGGCGTTCTGGAAAATTTGAACAAGCTCATACAGGAACCTTACTCCTCGATGAAATCGGAGAGCTTGAACCTGCGCTTCAAGCTAAACTTCTTCGAGTTCTTCAAGAGGGAGAAATTGATAGAATTGGGGGAAAGCGGCCTCAGAAAGTCGATGTACGCATCATTGCGACAACAAATAGAAGCCTAGAGGATTTGGTGCGAAAGGGTCAGTTTCGAGAAGATCTTTACTTTAGACTCTACGGGGTCAGATTTATTTTGCCTGCTTTGAAGGATCGTCCATCGGATATAGAAAGGTTGTCTCATGAATTTTTAGCGAGACAATCTGCGACGCAGGGCCGTCATCTTGAATTTGCTCCTGGAGTTATGACATTTCTTTTGCGACAAGAGTGGCCGGGAAACGTGAGGGAGCTTGAGCGCGCGATTGAACGAGCGGCTATACTTTGTGACGCGGGCACTATCCATATAGAGAATTTTGAACTCAGTGCTAACGTCGCGCGTCCAAAGATTCAGAGCTTCGGGGTCGAGACCGATCCTGACGCCGAGGCCAAAACGATTCGAGAAATGGAAAAAGATATTATTCTTCGAGCTTTGGTCAACCATGGCGGAAATCGCACTCACACTGCCAAAGCGCTTGGCATGAGTTTGAGAACCCTACGTCATAAGTTGAAGCAGTATCGTGACGAGGGGGTTGAGATTGAACCATCTCGGCAATTGCAGCTCGGCAAGATTGAATCACGCGGTGAGTAAGACGCGGCGCTCAGTGGAGTTTTAATGGTTCCGGAATTGGTCACAAAATTGCAAGTAGTGACAACGGCGAATTAGATGAAAGGTATAGGGGAGAGAAATGAAAGGTATTGATTTTAGCATGCAGGTTTTGTCTAGAGCGATGTCGCTCAGACTTCACCGCCATTCAGCGATTGCCGGAAATATCGCAAATGCCGATACGCCAGGTTATCGCCCTAAAGCAGTTTCGTTTGAGGAAAAGCTTCAGCAAGCCGTTGAATCTCATCAAGATGTTCGACTTGACGCCGTGGTCGGTAAGACTGAAACGGTTGATGATATCGCCCCACGGCTTGATGGAAATTCTGTCAGTGCAGATAAGCAAATGGCGGAGCTTACTGAAAACGCTATGATTTATTCGGCGAGCGCCGAGTTTTTAAAAAGAAAAATGTCGATGATAAAAAGGGTAATCGGATAGGAGGCGGCTGATTATGGATCTTTTGACATCAATTAAAATTTCAGCCTCGGGTCTTTCGGCGCAGCGCACACGTCTTAATGTTTTATCGTCGAACTTGGCAAATGCCAATTCGACTCAAAGCGCTGATGGGTCTGGTCCCTATAAACGCAAGGATCCTATCTTTCAAGAAGTTGGGGCTGAGAGTTTTGAGAAAAAATTAGATCGAGCTTACAAGAAGGTTTCTGGAGTTAGTGTCAGAGAAATTGCCGAAGATCAAACTCCTGGTGAGCGGGTTTACGATCCTTCGCATCCTGATGCCGACGAATCAGGCTATGTCACCATGCCCAATGTAAACGTTGTCAATGAACTTACCGACATTATGCAAACTAGTAGCTCTTACGAGGCGAACGTCGCAGCGATTCGATCAGCAAAAGAAATGATCAATGCTGTCTTGGCGATAGGAAGGGATGGCTAATGAAAATCATGGGACCCAGCTCAGTTAGCGGTATTAAATTATCACCTGAGCTTGAGAAATTATTTAAGGCCACTTCACCAGAGAAAGATAAGGGCTTTGGCGAGTTGTTGACAGAGAAGTTGAATGAAGTTGATGAGTCTCAGAAGATTGCCGATAAGGCAGTCACGGATTTTTCGACAGGCAAATCAAAAAACCTGCATGAGGCGGTGCTAGCTATGGAAATGGCTGATACATCACTTCGATTGGCGGTGACCGTGCGTAATAAAGTCATCGATGCCTATCAGGAAATTATGAGGATGCCAGTTTAAATTACCTCGGGGGAGGGAGTAGCGAGTGGATTTTTTACTAAATTTGGCGTCTTGGTTTCGAGGCTTACCTGCCAGCGCCAAGCTATCTCTATTTTTAGTTATTATAGGCGCGGTTACGGCGGGCATACTCCTGCACTCAGAGGTTAAAACGTCCGGCTATCAATATTTGTATACAAATCTTTCCATGACTGATGCCAACGCCATTGCTGAGCGATTGCAGTCGATGAATGTTGACGCTCAAGTCCGGGGTGACGCGATCCTTGTTCCCGGTAACAGGGTCTTGGAGCTTAGAAACACATTGGCTTCTGAGGGATTACCTCAAGGCGGTGGAACAGGTTTTGAAATTTTTGATAAGAAAGATTTTGGAGCAACGGAGTTCGAGCAACGTGTCAACTATGTACGAGCCATTCAGGGCGAACTTGCAAGAACGATTTCGGCAATCGATGGGATCGAAAAAGCTAGAGTTCATATTGTGATTCCCGAAAAGAAACTTTTTGCAGAAGATCAGGAAGCTCCAAAAGCTTCCGTAGCTCTATCTCTGCATAAAGGCCGAAAGCTTTCCGATGCGCAAATTTCCGGCATTGTTCATTTAGTCGTGACCAGCGTTGAAGGGCTTACTGAAGAAGGCATCAATGTTATTGATGATAACGGGAATAGGCTTTACCGATCGTCAGGAACGGACGGCGCGAGTCTTTCATCTAAGAATTTAGAAGTTAAACGAAATTTTGAAGGCAATATGCAGAAGCGATTGCTCTCAATGCTCGAAAAAATCGTAGGTTCAGGTGGCGTGTCCGTGTCGGTATCTGCCGAAATGAACTTCTCTCAGGTCGAGAAAATGGTGGAATCGGTAGATCCTGAGAGTCGGGTAGCCATGTCCGAAAATCTTGTGACGGATCAATCGACAGGAAGCAGCGGGACGGCGTCCGGAGCTCCAGGCGCTGGGGCCAATCTACCAGGAGGTTCGGGTAGTTCGTCCGGGGGCAGATCGGAGAACTCCAAACGAACCGAAACTTCCACAACCTATGCAGTTTCTAAAACAGTTCAGAAAATCAGTGAGCCCGTCGGCGAATTAAAGCGTCTTAGTGTCGCGGTTCTCGTTGATGGTACTTATACAGAAGAAGCTCCAGCCGAAGGTGCCGCTGAGGGGGCTGAAGTCCAGAAAAAATACTCACCTCGTTCCGAAGAGGAAATCAAAAAAATTGATGAGCTTGTAAGAAAAGCGGTTGGATATACTGAGTCCCGAGGCGATGAAATTAAAGTCGAAAATATTCAATTCATGCATTCAAACTTACCCAACGCCGGCCAAGAGGAATTTGTTGCGGCTACGAACTCATCTCGTTGGATGATGTTTTTGATTGATAACGCCAAAATCATGGGGATTGTCTTGATCGCAGGTATCATCTTTTTAATGCTTGTTAAGTTAATAAACTCTTATGCGCCACCCGTTGAACTGGCTTATGCGAATTTAATCGGCGAGCGCGCTGGTCAGGTTGGCAAAGCTTTACCAGCGGGAGCGCAAGTTAACATCGTTAGTCGCGATGATCAGGCGGCTCGACAAAGGGCTGAAGAGATTGCCAATGAAACACCCGAACTGGCTCTTCAAAAAGGGCCAGAGATAAAATTTAAAGAATCTTCACATCAAGCGGTGGTCATCGATGCTCCAATGACGTCAGAGGAAAAACTTCGATTGCAGGCTGCGAAGATGCAAACTGAGCAGATCATTAACAATAATACTGATGAAGCGATTCAAGTGCTTCGATCGTGGATGGCGGAGGATTAATCACCCATGGCTGAAGAAGCAGTAAAAGACGATAAAAGCGCGGCGACGAACAAAGCCGCGGCCATAGCCGCGATTCGCTTGCGAGGAACCCAAAAGGCGGCTGCCCTATTGTTATCGGTGGATAAGTCTATTTCCAAAAAGGTTTTTCAACGCCTAGAAGATTTTGAAGTTAAAAAAATTACAGATGCGATGTTTGAGCTTGGTGTGATTCATCAGGATACAACGACCAATATTTTAAATGAATTTGTGCGGAATGTAGCCTCGGGAGGTGCGATTAGTACCTCGACCGAAGAAATTAAAGCACTACTTTCTGAAACTTTGGATGAAAAGCGAGCCAGCGAAATCATCTCGAGCATGACAAGCTTTAAAGACAATACACTTAAGAATCTTGGTACCTATGATCCCAAAACATTAGCTAACTTCTTGAGTAACGAGCATCCCCAAACGATTGCGGTTTTGCTTTGTCATATGGGTCCAGAAAAAGTGGGTCAGGTCGTTCGGCTTTTGCCTGAAAATGTTCAGTCCGAAGTTATTATGCGGATTGCCTTCTTAGAAGAAATTACCCCCGAAGCTCTTGGAGATATTGAAGAGGCAGTCAAGGAAGCCCTGAAAGGACTTGGATCGGCGACCAAGCATAAGATGGGTGGGGTTGAGTATGTTGCTGATGCTCTAAACCGATTGGATAAGCGTACGACGAGTTCAATTCTTGAAGCCATCTCTGCGGATAATGCCGAGCTGGCGGAAGAGATTAAGCAAAACATGTTTGTCTTCGAAGATCTTATCAACGTGGACGATCGGGGTGTTCAGGAAATTCTCAAAAACGTGGATACAGGTGAGTTGGCACTAGCCCTTAAAGTTTGTACGGACGATCTTAAAGAAAGAATTTTCTCAAATATGTCCGAACGGGCCGCGAAGATTCTTCGAGAAGATTTAGATGTTATGGGGCCAGTTAAGGTTTCGGACGTTGAGCGGGCTCAAGGTAACATTTTGAAAGTCGTCGACAGACTCGTAAGCGAAGGAAAGGTTGTTCTTTCTGGAGAGGGAGAAGAAGCCGTTGTCTAGAATTATTCGATCAAGTGATCATGGTGCGCAAGCCCTCGAATTGGAGGCCAAGGTTCAAAAGGCGGAACCCAAGTCATATGCCGTACCGAGTTTTAGAACCTATTTGGCTCCGGATGTACTTAAAAAAGTTGAGGCAGAGCGCCTAACGCAGCTGGCGGTGGCTGAAGTGCGTGTTAAGGCCTTGCAAGAAGCGGAAGGAAAGTTAAAGCAGCCGCTTCGCCAGGGTTTAGAGAATATTGAAGGTGTCTTGGATGATCTTTCACAGTTTAGACGTGAGCTCTTCAAAGAAGTCGAGGTCGAAGTCGTTGAGCTCGTGCGTAAGATTGCGAAACGAGTACTTTTGCGCGAACTTAATACGGATCCGGCGGTATTAACCGAGATTGTAAAGAAATCTCTGGAAGAAGTTGAGAAGGCAAAGGAAATTCTCATTGTCTTTAGTCCAGAAGATGAAAAAGTCTTTCAATCTGCGAAGCCAGATTTTGCTGAGAAATTGCGCGGTCGAGAAGATATTCAACTGTTAAGCGATGCGCAAGTGCCTGGAGGGCGGGCGCTCGTAAAAACTCAAAGCAAAGAGATTATGATTTCTGTCGAAGATATGGTTGATGAAATCTTAAATCGAATTCGAGAAGTTAATCAAAATCCTAAAGAGCCTGGAGACGAAGGAGATAAAATCTGATGTCACGACTTGGCCTTTTGGAAAAGTATGGTTCGGTGGTGGATGAGGCCAATCCCTTGCCGATCTGTGGCCTTGTGACGGATGCCCTTGGAATTGTCATTGAAGGTTATTGCCCACATGCTCAAATAGGTGCGATTTGCGAGATTACTACTAGAGATGGAAGTGAAAAGTATTTAGCTGAAGTCGTGGGTTTCCGTGGCGATAAGGCCATCTTTATGGCTCTCGGAGAAGCCAAAGCTATCGGCATGGGGAGTTCCATTCGAATTATTCGCAATTCCGCTACGATCAAAGTTAGTTCAGCCTTAATGGGACGTGTAATTGATGGGCTTGGCAATCCGTTGGATGATTTGCCTCCCATAGAGTCCGATCAAGAGTACTTATTGTATTCGCGCCCCATTAATCCCTTGAAGAGGGAGCGCATTACGGAGCCCCTTGATTTGGGTGTAAAAGCTATCAATGGTCTCCTTACAGTCGGCAAGGGCCAGCGGATGGGAATCATGGCGGGCTCTGGAGTCGGAAAAAGCGTGCTTTTGGGGATGATGGCTCGGGCCACCAATGCCGATGTCAATGTGATCGCACTTGTTGGTGAGCGGGGTCGTGAGGTTCGAGAGTTTATTGAAGACTCGCTAGGGCCAGAAGGTTTGGAGAGGAGTATCGTCGTGGTTGCGACAAGCGATGTCTCGCCTCTCATTCGAATGCGAGCCGCCTTTGTCGCTACGGCCATCGCCGAGTATTTTCGATCATTACAAAAAGATGTTTTATTAATGATGGATTCCGTTACGCGATTTGCCATGGCACAGCGCGAAGTAGGTTTGGCTGCGGGGGAACCACCAACGACCAAAGGTTATCCTCCCTCGGTTTTTACCACTATGCCCAAACTATTCGAACGAGTTGGTGCTCTTCGATCAGGAGGGTCCATTACTGGTTTGTATACAGTTTTAGTTGAGGGCGATGATATTAACGATCCTATTGGGGATGGTGTTCGGTCCATTGTGGATGGTCATATTGTTCTTTCTCGCCGCTTGGCTTCGATGAGCCACTTTCCCGCAATCGATGTTCCCATGTCGACCAGTCGGGTGATGTCTCAAGTTGTGTCGGAAAAGCAAATGCAGTTGGCCAATCGATTGAAAGGAATTCTGGCGACTTATGGAGAGGCCGAGGATCTGATCAATATTGGCGCCTACGTTAAGGGCACAAATAAAAGGATTGATGAAGCCATCCAATTGATAGAGCCGATTCGCGAATTTTTAAAGCAACCCTACACAAGCAATGTTGGGTTTGAAGAAAGTACAAGAGGTTTGACAAATATTTTTTCAGAGGGAGTACGAACAGATAAGAAATGAAAAAATTTAAGTTTCGATTTCAAGCAGTAGAGAAACTCCGTCGATTAGAGATGGAATTCCAGGTGAAGGAAGTCGCTCTCGCTGAAAGAAAGGTGCTTGAAATTGAATCTCAAATTGAAGATCGAGAAAGGAAACTCAGGGAAGAGATTTTGCGACTTAAGCAAATTGATCTTAGTGAAATTAGAAATGAAGTCCTCAAGGCCTTGTCGTCAAATTATCGAGAGGAATTGAGACGACAGGTTAAGAAACTTAAATTTGATGCCCTAAATGCAAAAGCGGAGGTCATCAGGGAAAGAAGAAAGCTCGTTGAGAAACAAAAGAAACTCCGAGCCATGGAAGTTTTGGAAGAGAAAGATAAGGAGCGCTACTATGCAGAGCTTAATAGATTGGAAACACAGGAGTTGGATGAAATTTCTTCCAACTTTTGGATTCACAATTCTCGTGCTGATATCGAGTAGTCCTATTTGTGCACAAGAAGCTTCCGATGCGGCGAAGGAGCCGGCTACATCCGGCGAGGCTACGAAACCAGAGGAGGCGAGGCTGTTTCCGGAGAAAGAGTATTATACCAAAGAGGAGGTTATGGCCCTTCGAAAGATTCTAGACCAAAAGTCTGTCAAGCTGGATCAAGATTTGGGATCTCAAAAGGAGTACGTGGAATCATTAAAGAAACAGGTTGAGGATCACCTGGCCAAAATTGATGGTGCGCGAAAAGAAATCGCAGATTTTATGAATGCTCGGGACGAGAAGGAGGAAACGAAGCTTAAAAAGCTGGCTCGATTCTATGAAGCCATGGAGCCGGAGCAAGCTTCTCCTTTGCTACAAAAGGTAGATGATGATCTTGCGATTAAGATTTTTGATCGAATGGATGCCAAGAAAGCGGGCTCGGTGCTCGCTCTCTTCCCACCACCACGCGCGGCAAAGATTACGACTCAGTTTCCTAAGCTTAGGCTTCAGGCTGAGCGAGAGGTGGGGAGCAATTAGTGCAGCCATCAATTAAAATAAGTTTCATCTCTCAATGGTTGGGGGATGAAAAAATCAAGCAACTGGAAAGGAGTACAGTATGGATTTGTCCAAACTATTGGGCAACATAAGTGCTTCATCTCAGTTGGGGATGGACCTTCAACAAGGGGTCCCCGATGCTAAAGTCTTCGAGAGGGAGTTGGAAACTCAGGAAGTAAAGATGCCGGTAAAGGATATCAAAAAGAATCCTTTACCAAATCAAGCTTCCAATGAGTCGCCCGATTCTAAGAAAATCGAAGCTCCGAAGCCAAAAGGGGAGCCCGCTCCAAGGATGGAGAATGAATCAGACGAGGATGCCGAAATGGCCTCCGAGCAAGCTGGCGTGTCGATAGCTCAAGAAAGTACGGAGCCGGCATTAGCCAACGATGAAACTGCAAAGACTGATGAAGTGGTTGAGGCAATGGTTTCGAAGTTAGAAATAACTTCAGAACCTGTTGCTCAGATCGCTCCACAGGTATTGGCTCTCATTCAAGCTTTGGACCAAAATCCAAAGGCTCAAGGAGGGCTGCCAAAGCAGATTCAACAATTACTCGGGGACATTGAAGTCGATCCGAATCTGTCTGTTCAATCTGAAATGGCTCCTGAGGCCATAGCTCAGAACAGTCAGAAGATTCAAAATCTCGCCTCTCAATTGCAAAGTATTAAGCCGGAACAAATGCAGAAAGTTTTACAGCAAGTAGAACTTCCTGTGGAAGTTAAGGCGGAAATTCAAAAGCAAATGAGTGCTGAGCTTGTTAAGGATGACAAGGTTGAAATCAAAGGTGTATCTCCCGAAATCCAAGTAGCCAAGCCAGAAGTAGCTCAAGCGGTAATTCAACCGTCGAAAGCTATTCCGGTTTCCAAACCAATCGCAAAAACCAAAGTCGAGCAACTGATTAAAGAAAGTAGTTCAACAATAGGCATGCGATCGAAGCTATTGGATTCTGAGATGAAAAATATTAATGAGAATGTAAAGCTTTCGGAAGAGTCCGTAGGGGCGAAGCCATCAAGCTTGAAACATTTGGCCGATGGGCTTTTTATTCAAAAAGGTCTTGAGGGTCAGGTGGATTCAGCTATGGCAGCGCTGAGAGCTGGATCAAGCAAATTTTCGGTCTCGTCAGAGCCTGCAGATTTGAAGTTGGTTCAGAAGCATCTTACAGACGATATGAAGGCGATTGTGTCGAGAGCTCTGATTACCAAAGAAGGTGGTCAAATGAGCTTAAGTCTTCGTCCAGGAAATATGGGTGAAGTACGAATTGATCTTCAGATAAAAAATGATTCGGTTCATGTTCGTATGGAAGCCGAAAACAGTGGGGCTCAACAAGTCCTGAAACAAAATGTTTCAGACTTGAAAACCCAACTTCAGGCTTCGGGTTTGAAAATCGAAGATATTCAAATATCCTCGAGCCGAGCTCAAACTTCGAATGAACAAAAATCTTTTCAATCCTATCAAGATCAGCGGCAACAACATTCTTCACAACGTGATGCATCCGGTCAGGAAAAATCAACCGCAGATTCTTCGTTAGCGAAGTTTGACGGAATTTTTGCTGAACGATCGGTTGCGTAAAGGAAGACGAAAATGGATTCAAAAGTCGTAGATCTTCAGAACTCAACAGCTTACTCAAACGTTGGAAAGCCAGGGAGTGGCGCCAATCTTGGTAAGACAGAATTTCTGAATCTGCTTATGGCCCAGATGTCCAACCAGGATCCGATGAATCCAATGGACAATGAAGGCTTCATTCAACAGCTGACTCAATTTGCAAATTTGGAGCAGTTGAAGAATGTAAGTGGGCAGTTTGATGATCTTCTGAGAATCACAAGTGCGAGTAATTCCGCAAATGCTGTATCGCTTCTAGGGAAAGAAGTGCGGCTCAATATCAATCAACTTAAGGGTCCTGAAGCTAAGGTCTATTATGATCTTTCAGAGAACGCAAAAGACGTTGTTCTGGAAGTTCGAGATCTTAAGGGAAAGATCATTAAGTCGTTCAGTGGCATGGAAGCTGGCAAGGGATTGCACCAGGTTGAAATCAAGGATCTTAAGGAAGGTGAGTTTACCTTTAACGTAGTCGCAAAGGATGCGGCAGGAAAAGAAGTTAGTGCAAGCTTATCGGTATTGGAATACGTAGATGGCGTTAATTTCTCTCAAGCGATTCCGACGATCTTGACCAGCTCTGGTCGAGAAATATCGGCAGGTGAAGTCATCGAAATTAGATCCTCAGGAGTGAAGTCACCCAGTGTGAGTTCTCAAGAGCAAGTGAATGCCGACTTACCTGACGTTGTCGAATCTGGTGGCGATCAGCTTCCTGATGTCGAGGAACAAGGAGGGGTTTGAGATGGCAGACGTTAAGGAAATTCTGATTCAGTCACAGATTTCAAGGATCAATCCTTCGAAATCTGTGGGGCCAAGTAAGGCGCCCTCTAAGGCTGAGGCAGAAAAGTTTGAATCAGCACTGGAGTCAGCTGATATCAAACTCTCGAAGCATGCTTCGAGAAGAATCGATTCAAGGAAGATAGAGCTGAGCGAAATGGATTACGCTAAGCTTTCGGATGCGATGAATTCGCTCGAAAAAAAGGGTGCCAGGGATTCTTTGGTATTAATGGGTGAGAAAGCCTTTATTGTAAATGTTCCAAGCAAAACCGTCGTTACGGCTTTGTCGAAAGAACAAATGCAAGAGCAGGTTTTCACAAACATTGATTCGACAATTTTGTTGAATCAATAAAATTAATTGGACTTTGCTTGGACCCTAACGGGAAAGCGAAGTCTCTCTATTTGAGTAATTTGGAGGGACGAACATGACAGTTCTAGCATCTCTATTCTCCGGAATTTCCGGAATCGTATCGAACGGTTCGGCGCTTTCGGTATCGGGAGATAATATTGCAAACATGAACACGATGGCTTTCAAAAGTGGTAATGCGCTTTTCGAAAGTAACTTGACTCAGAAAATCGGTGAAGTGGAAGTAGGATTAGGTTCTCGATTGGCAGCCACGAATACTTCATTTACCCAGGGCGCTTTTGGTAGTTCTTCACGACCTACCGACTTAGCGATTCAGGGAAGTGGATTTTTCGCGGTCGAAAACGCGCAGAATCAACGCTTCTACACACGAGCCGGATCTTTTAGCCAAGATGCTCAAGGACGACTCGTAACAACAGTAGGTGGTTTGAGACTCCTTGGTTATCAAATCACGGATGGTGTAGCGAGTAGTACGGCTTTGCCAATTAACTTGGCAAGTATTAACTCAACACCAGAAGCTTCAACGACTATCTCGATTAGTATGAACCTTACGCCAACGTCAACTGAGCCTGCAAATGCATTTGATGGTTCTTCGTTTACATCGGCTGAAGGTTCGTCAAACTTTAGCGTACCCGGTACTTTGTACGATTCGCTAGGCACCGCAAGAGATATCATCACTTACTTCCGAAAAACATCGACACCGAATCGGTGGGAGTACTACGTACTTTCCAATCTTGATAATCTTCAAGATTCTGCTGGAGTTTACGACGTAGATCCAGCAGCAGGAGATGATGATACGGTCATTCTTAAGGGTGGTACTGTTACATTCGATACAGATGGTACGCTGCTGAGTAAGTCTGAAACAGTGGCCGTTACAACCATCAACGGTTGGAGTGTAGGTGGCACGGCTTCTTATATTGAAGCAGGTGAACTCTTAAATGCGACCAGTGATATTCAGTGGAACGGGGCTGATGCCTTGGATTTTGATGAATTCCAGGCCGACTTTGGTGACGTTTCTGGAAGTTCCGCTGTAGCGACACAGTATGATAACGGATCAGATTCTGTAGCAACCTTTGTTCAGTCTGACGGACAGGGGGTTGGTAGTTTGCAATCGATCGATATTACCGAGGAAGGGATCATTCGAGGAATTTTCTCCAATGGTGACTCTCGAGATTTATACTCGATTCCACTCGCAACTTTTGCCAACGTGGAAGGATTGTCCCGGACAGGCTCGAACCTGTTCCAGGCAACCGCTCAGAGTGGTGACCCACTACTGGGAGGCGCTGGCACGACAGGTCGAGGGGAAATCCGTTCTTTCTCGATTGAACAAAGTAACGTCGACTTGGCAACGGAGTTCGTAAAGATCATCCAGTTCCAAAGGGCGTTTCAAGCTTCAGCAAGAACGATTACAGCGGCAGCTGATATCTTGCAGGATCTTGTAAACCTTGGTCGATAATTCATTATCTTTATACCTATACTTGGGTATTTAAATCGCCAGAGCCAGCCCTTCGGGGCTGGCTCTTTTTTATAGGGGAAATGGCAATTGAATTTCTGAAAGGGCGCTGCGACGCCCCATTTGCATTTCTGCCCGTCAGAAATACAAATGGGCCTGCGCGCTACACGTTTCACCGATTATTTGCCATTTACCCTATAAAAAATTTCATTCCATTATGCGGCGCATCCTTGTGAGGAAAGGAGTTTTTTATCGAGTTATGGGGAGGGGCTGTTTACAATAGATAAATGGAGGCGAGATCTAAGAAGGTGATGGATGAGGAGAGGGCTGGAATAGTTGAATTTTTTCAATCCTTGCTTCGAGAGGATGTGAGTTGGTCCATCGCTGATGAGTATCCTTTGGTTTTTGGAGATTCTCATTTTGGCATTGTTAAGATTGACCCGCAGAACTCGGGTTTTTTAGCGGGTCAAATTGAAGCAGACTTTTCTGGAGATTCACCGGCTCAGATATTTCTAATTGAAGAACGAGGCAGACTTTTGGCGGGTTTGGCGACACTAACTAGAGAGGTCGAGATAAATTTGGAACATAAAGCCAAGGTATGTTTCGTCGGGTCAGTCGTTACTCGACCGGAGCATCGTCAGCAGGGTTATCAAAGGGATTTGTTTGTCGCGCTTGATGGGGCGTGTCGTAAGGCGTCGATGGATCTTATATTACTTTGGAGCAATCAACTTAAGTTTTACGAGAAGCTTGGATTTTTTCTTGGTGGCCTGCAGGCTACCTGGAGTTCCGAGCTAAAGGTTCCCCTTGCCAAAGATTCGTCAAACCTTCGTTCTGTGTCGTTGACCTCGAGTGGTGAGACTCATTTTAAATCCACTTGGTTTGAAAGTTTCAATAAGAAGATCATGCGAGTCTCTCGAAATTCTGAAGAAATGCGGAGGCTTTTAAAGATCCCTCAAATGCATATCGCCTCGACGCAGAATGCTTATGCACTTTATGGCAAAGGCGAGGATTTTAAAAACGTCTGTCATGAGTGGGCGGGGCCATCGGATGAAGTGCTTTTATGTTTAGAAAAGCTCCGGATCGAATTCGGAAGTTTGAGTCTCTTGAGTCCGGGGGTCTTGCATTCGGACGAAGAGAGGTTGGTTGTTCGGCAGTTAGAGAGCGCCTCTTATGAGAGTCGCTTAGAATATCTTTCTTTAATGAAGATTTTGAACTCTGAATTTACTCAAGATGATTTTAGTCCAGAGAGATTAAAATACCCATTTTTCATTTGGGGATTAGATTCCATATGACTCGTACCTTAGAAGACAACCTTGATGGTTTCTTTGGACGATATCCTGCGGAGAGAAGAGTCTTGAAACAGGTAAACTCGGACGCCGTTGTCGGCCGATTCAAGGTTCGCCAGTATAATGACTCAGGAAAACTTGAACTATTAGATGGTGATAAAGTTATTGATGCCACGGACATTAAGATCAATTTTCCAATTGATGACAAGCCTATGCGAGTTGTTTTATTGGGCGGATTTGGTCTAGGAGTAGATCTTCAGATATTGCTTCAACGGCGAGAGTCTCACGGTATTAAAAACATTGTCGTGATTGAGCCGGATGTCGAAAGATTTATCTTTGCTCTGATGCAAACTGATTTTCGAAAATTATTTGAGGACCGGACAATCGAGTGGTGTGTAGGCCTTACAAAGGACGAGTGCTTCGCGCGATTCTTTAATGATTTTCGATACGTCAATCGATCGGTCCATATGAATTCCTATGTATTTTTAAAGCATCCGTTTTTGGGGGAATTGAATCCTGCGTATTGGGCCTCAGTTGAGGATGAGTATCGAGCTGCAATCGCTCAGATACGAAAGAGCTATGGCTATCTAGAGGACAGTCTTCTTGGTTTTAAGAATATTATTGAGAATCGAGAATTCATCGAAAATCATCCAGGGATTCGAGGCTTACAAAATATATATGAAGGACGCCCTGCCGTTGTGGTAGCAGCTGGACCTTCATTAAAACGCTCTCTTCCGCTTTTGAAATCCAAAAAGGATAGTTGTGTAATTGTCGCGACCGACGCGACATTGTCCTTATTGTTGTCCGAAGGTATAGAGCCGCAATTTGTTTTGAGTTTAGAGCGAGTTTTAACGACTAAAAAATTCTTTGAGAATAAAATTGTTCAGGAGTCCAACTGTCGAACCCAGCTTGTTTGCTATCCTTTGGTACCGAAGGAAGTGATTGACGTTTACAAAGGACCAAAACGAGTTGCTTATCGTGACATTAGTATCTTCTATACCCTCGAAGATCTTATGCCCCGGGGCTTTTTAACAAGTTCGACGTCCGTTGCGCATATGTGTTGTCGCTTGGCGGATTACCTGGGTTGTTCTCAGATCGCGTTGATTGGGCAGGATCTTTGTTATGACCCAGATAGCTTTCAGTCGCATTCTGAAGGATTGGCTTATGAAGAATGGGCCAAACCCCAAAAGATGGAAGAGCTTGAAAAGAAAGCTGTGGAAGAGGGCCTCGGAAAAATTGTCTGGTTGCCTGGGAACAAGCGCCGACAGGTTCCTAGCAATTCTATCTATTTTAGTATGCTGAAAGAGTACTCGTGGGAGGTCAGCAAAATTAAGGCCCAGGTTATTAATTGTACCGATGGTGGAGCTAGGATTCCTGGGGTCATTTGGTCAGAGTTTTCGAAGGTCCTCGAGCCATGGGAGACGTTTGATGCTTGGGGGACTTTGGCGGCGACAAATGATCAGGAGTTGCTCGGGGCCTCAAAGTTAGATCTCAGTATCATTTCGAACACGCTGGATTCTCTTACTCAAAAGATGCAGAGTTTGCTTACAGAGACGAAAAAGATTCAAGGGGATCGCCACTTCTCAAGTGCTGAGCTCAAAAGTCAGGCTCTTCATATTATTCGGCAAGGTATTGAGAATTTAACGAAAGAGCGCTTTTTTGTCGCTTTCATAGGCGAAATGAATGGATTGGATTTTCTAAAAATTGAAAATGAGTGGCACGCCATTAAAGACAATCAAAGGGTCGAGAAAGGCTTTCCCGTTGTAGAGAATTGGCTTTCGGCGATGATTCATACGGCGCGTCAAGTCCGTGCCTGCTTGTAAATAGGCCCACCGCGTCGACAAATTTTTTCTTCCATCTAAGACTTTAAAATTACAGATCTTTTAGGTTCTTTTTGCGCCTGCCCCAATTTTTCTATTGGGTGATTCAAGGAATGAGACGAAGGGAGTTTTGTCATTTCACTCGGTGAAGTTTGTGGAAGCAAATGACACCAAAAAAGTAGGCCATTGGATGGTAAATAGAAAACGCGAATTTATAGCAAGGAAACAGACGGAGTAAACTATGGGATTAAGAATTAACACGAACATTCTATCTTTGAATGCTCAACGAAACCTAAACAACACCTCACGGTCTTTAGGAAAAGCCCTTGAGCGACTCGCTTCAGGTTCTCGTATTAACCGCGCCGGTGACGACGCCGCCGGTCTTGCGATTTCTGAAGGTTTGAAAGCTCAGCGACGAGGTCTTGGACAAGCTGTCCGAAACGCAAACGACTCACTTGGATTCTTGAACACTGCAGAAGGTGCACTTTCAGAAATCACAAACATTACTCAGCGTCTTCGTGAATTGGCGATCCAAGCTGCCAACGGTGCCATTGGTGCCAAAGAGCGGGGATTCTTGGATGATGAAGTTTCGGCTCTCTTGGAAGAGTTTAATCGTATCGCTTCACAAGCAGAATTTAACGGAACCAAACTATTGGATGGAACCTTCGATTCTACTGAGCTTCAGGTTGGTGTGAACAAAGGTGAAACTATTACTTTTACTATTGGTGACGCACGAACCAGCTCCTTGGGAGCCTTGGCAATCTTGTCTGGTGCTCAAAACCAATTGGGATCGAGTTTCTCGGGTTTAACATTGGGAGCTGCGGCAACGTCGATTTCTCCTAATGCTAGTTCAGATTCACTTTCCCATTTAGGTAATGGTTACTCGTCAATCGCAGTGGCCGCTGCTGTAAACGCTCAGTTGGGTGTAACCGGTATTCGGGCTGACGTTCAAGACACAGTTTTGAAAATTAACGCATTGGACACAATAACCATGGGTACGGTTGCGGCATTTGTTGATGGAGATTTCTCTATCAACGGTATTTCAATCGTAGGTAGTGTTGCGACAGTCGACGATATGCTTGATACCATCAATGACTTTTCATCTTCAACAGGTGTTAAGGCTAGATTGGTTGCCAATAGTACTGACGATATCGAGCTTTATGCGGAAGATGGACGAAACGTCGTTGTATCAGTTGTTGCTGGAGCGACGGCAGCGGGTGAAGTCTTCAATATTTTCGACGATGCTGAGAATATTCAAAGTGCAGGTGGCTTAAACGTATTATTTACAGCAGCCGGCGTTGCTTCTTCCGGTCTAACAGACAAGATCTACACTGGAGCCATTCAAATTAGTTCAGCAGAAACTGTTATTATCGGTGGAACAAACACCTCTGCCGCGTTTGGATTTGCTGAGCAAGTTATCGCTGTAGATTCTGACAATGCGATTTTCAGTATTGACGTTAGCACGCAAGAGTCTGCTCAAGATGCTCTCCAAACAGTGGATGCGACTTTGAGTCAGTTGAACGGGTTGCGATCAGGTTTGGGATCGGTTCAAAACCGACTTGAATCAACGATTAGAAACTTGGGTATTTCGTTGGAAAACATCTCCGCCGCCGAATCACAGATTCGGGATGCTGATATTGCCGCAGAAACTGCCGAGTTAACACGAGCGCAGATCTTGCAGCAAGCCGGTGTCGCGGTGCTTGGACAAGCCAACACCGCAGCGCAGGTAGCTCTTTCTCTTCTTAGGTTCTAATTTCAAGCTTGGTTGACTTGCTTCCTTTGTTGGAAGCAAGTCGCCGAGTGAGGAATTGAAACTAAGATAATAGGGATTGAACGCTACGCTGTTAGGAGGTACGCATGAGCACCATTCGAGGAGTGGGCGGAAGCAGAAACGCTTCTGCGCGATGGAAGAACCCGCTTCTTACGGATCAAGGCCGCAAGGCGCTGACAGTGTTCTCAACGGAAGAGATCTCTGAGACAAGTGCAAAGTTTTTGCACTCACACAGAGACACTGAAGACTTAAGATGGGTAGCCGAACGCTATCGACGCAGACGAAAAGGAAAGTCTGTAAGTTCAGTGACTTTCGAGCTTGAACCTGGATCAGAGAAGATTACGGTTCGAATCGAAGACGAAGTTTCGGGAAGGCTCAAATTGAAAATGAGCCCCGAACAGGTAGAAGCCGTTCTTCAGCACTTGGAAGAAACGGACGATAACGAAGCGACCTTGAGTAGCTTTTTTATTGATCTAACCGTTTAAGAAATTGACCAATCACTTACATAGAAAGCCCCGCGTCATCTGACGCGGGGCTTTTTTTTAGACAATAAGTTCACAATCTGACGCGCTCTATCAAGCTCGAGATTCCGATAGAATATAAGGTGAAGTGTTGTATCAAAGGATGGATCATACATGAGTGGTTTTAAAATCTCAGGCTTAGGCAGCGGGATAGATTTTAGTGCCTATGTTCAGGCCATCATTAGTGCTGAACAACAAAAGGCGGCTAACACTATTGGAAAAAGAGAAATAGTCGCTCAATCCGCACAGTTAGCTTACAACAATGTAAAGGGCGCTTTGCAATCTCTCAGTGCCCTTATAAAGGGCTTTAAGTTTTCTGATGGCCTTAAGGTTAAAACAGCCAAAAGTTCAGATTCTGAAGTTTTCACAGGTACGGCGCAATTAAGTGCCCTCGTTCAATCTGTACAGCTTCGTGTCGAGTCCTTAGCCAACAACGAAGTATCGCGGACAAGTTTCACCGGCGTTGAGAATATCGTTCATAGTGGTGTTGATACGACCATTACCATTACGGTTCGTGGTGAACCGCATACGGTCGATGTACCATCTGGTTCAAAGTTATCGGACCTTGTTGGCCTAATCAATAGCGCTAAGATCGGTGTAACCGCCGCATCTTATGATTCAGGCGACGGAACGGCCACACCAGCTCGATTGACAATTACAGATAACTTGCTTGGAGATCCGGACAATAACGCAGGCACTGACAATATTAGCGTGGACCTTTCCAATTTAGATGCTGGAATTGTGGATCCCACTGTTGTAACGACGGCAGTCAATACCGGAGTCATCATCAATGGCGAATCGGTGACGACGGACTCGCATACATTGGCGGATGTCATACCTGGTGTTACATTGAAGCTCCTATCGGCGGATCCAGGTGTGGATAAGACCTTAACGGTCCAGGAGAGTACGGCAGACGCGTCAAAGAATGTTGAGAATATGCTCAACAAATATAATGAAGTCGTCGCTCTCATTCGACAGACCATTCAGTATGATCCCAATGCGGAGACTCAAACAAACCTTATGGCTGGAGATGCTACCTTGCGCAATGTGCTGACGCGTTTACAATCTTCGATCACATCCACAGTTTCATCCCTTCCCGAAAGTGTTAGTATTCGTTCTTTAGCAGATCTTGGGGTTAAAACCCTATTTGATGGGGACAATGGCTCAACCAATGGGCAAATGAATTTTGAGCCTACAGTGTTCAATCAAAAAATTAATACGTCTTACGACGATCTCATTAAGTTTTTCGAGGGATTTACCGAAGATTCTGTTACGTACAAAGGCTTTGCCGATACGATGACTGACGTCATGGACTCGTTCCTGGCGGCACCAAATGGATCGATTATTTCAAAGCTGAGTTCGTTAGACTCACAGTTACGACAAATAGCTGATGAGAAACAAAAGGTTATAGAGAGGATCTTGGCCCATGAAGAGGCCTTGACCATGAAGTTTGCTCGACTAGAAGGTCAACTTTCGAAGTTGAATAGTCAAGGAAGCGCTCTAACCTCCGCGCTGGAGTCGGTGGCATTGAACAGCAAGGCCATTGCTAACCGAAGTAAGTAAGGTATCAGCTTTCTGAGAGGAGTAAGTCGTGAACGGTGGATTTAAACGAGGCAATGTAGGATCGTACCAAAAGACTTCGATACAAACGGCTAGCAAAGAAGAGCTCATATTGATGCTTTATAATGGAGCTATCAAATATACTCACAACTCCATTGAGTTTCTTGACCAGAAAAACTTTCCTGACGCTTCAAAAAGTATCTGCCGCGCTCAGGCCATTATTGTTGAGCTTCTGAACTCTCTTAACTTTGAAGTGGGTGGCGAAATTGCCAAGAATTTGGAATATCTTTATTCCGTTATGGTCGACAACCTTACGGTCTCAAACTTTGAGCATACGGTTGAGCCCTTGAAGCTCAATATTCAAATCCTTGATAAATTGAAAACGGCTTGGGAAGGCGTGCTTCAGCAAATCAAGGACGGCCAAGTTTCTCAATCAAGCTGATGCTTAAGTGAAGCTTCTAAATCCAAAAACTTAAAGTGAAAGCCTTCATCCGATAATTTCTTTGGACGAGCGCGCGTACTGGCCAGTAAAAGAGCTTCTGCCATTTCCCCCATTCCAAATTTTAAGATAAATTCTGGGACTTGCACAAAGTTTGGTCTTCGAAGAATGGATGCAAGAGTTTGGCTAAAATCCTTCATTTGAATCGCTTTAGCTGAACATAGGTTATAGGGGCCCGTGGCTGTTTCATGTAGACAAAGAAAAACAAAGGCGCTGATAAGGTCATCCATATCGATCCAAGGCATCCATTGCTGGCCCGAGCCTAGCGATCCACCCAGTCCCAACAAGAACGGAAAAAGCATTTTCTTTAAAGCACCCCCATGGCGAGACAAGACGATTCCGATTCGCGCATGAATGCAGGTTGATCCAAATTTCGAGACCTGCGCGGCTTCTTTTTCCCAATCGATACAGACCTTAGCTAAGAAACCTTCACCTGCCTGACTTTCCTCGGTAAGTATCTCATCGCCTCGGTTCCCGTAGATTCCAAGAGCTGAAGCACAGATGAATTTCTTAGGAGGCTGTCGAAGCCGAGCAATGGATTCCACCAAGAACTTTGTCCCTTGGATTCGACTACTGTAAATCTCGTTTTTAAATGTCTTTGTCCAACGTCTTGCGGCGATATTTTCTCCAGCTAAGTGAATGACAATATCGATTCCCTCTAATGCTGCTAGATTGATTTCTTGAGCTTGGTAATTCCAATAAATTCCATGTCGTTCTCTAGAGCGTGTCATCGAATAGATCTGATGTCCGAGGTTCTCGAGTTGGGAAGCAAGTCGAGAGCCAATCAGCCCCGAGGCTCCCGTAATCGCTATTTTCATGGCCATGATCATAGAGAAGGTTTATGTTTCTGGCATGAAGTTTATTGATGAAGCCATTGAGTCCTATTGTATTCAAAAAAGTAGCAAGCCGAGTGCCGTTTGTGAGGAGATAGCTACTTACACCCGAGCCAATATCCCCCAAAGCCAAATGCTCATTGGCCCTATGGAGGCAAGTGTTTTGGGCTCCTATATTCGAGCGATTCGTGCCAAGAGAATTTTGGAGTTTGGGACTTATACAGGCTATTCGGCATTAGCGATGGCTGAGAATCTCCCGGATGATGGAGAGCTAGTTAGTTTGGATGTCAATGAAGAGACAAGTAAGTTGGCCCGTAGTTTTTGGGACAAAAGCCCAGACGGAAAAAAGATCAAAAATATTGTAGCGCCCGCACTTGAGAGCCTAAAAACCTTAAATGGGAAATTTGATTTTGTTTTCATTGATGCCGACAAGGAAAATTATCTTGCGTATTTGAAAGCTAGTCTGGAGAGGCTATCTGAAGGTGGAATGATTGCGTTGGATAATTGTCTACGCAACGGTAAGTCTATTGAAGAGGGCTTTACCGATCCAGGAACGGAAGCGATCAAAGAATGCAATTTGTGGATTGCCCAGCAATCCACTTTATTTTCGTCATTATTGCCGGTTCGCGACGGCATATTTGTGGTTCAACGCCGCTAGGGGGGAATCAAAAAGTGATTTTTGTCTTGGGGATGTATGTAGTGATGCTATCGGATATGAATGTTCAAGAATCAATTGATCAAATTTCTAAAATTAAAAGTGAAGATAAGAAGGCCGAATCTTTGTTCGATTTATGGTGGGAATATCTAATGGATGTAAGCCCCGAGTGGGCATCGAGTATGGGGCGAAAAGAGGCGGACGATCGTTGGACGGATCTGTCGATTGAAGGCCTTGCTCGTCGTCGAGAGAATATCAAAATTTTTTCTAGTTTTGTGGAATCGGTGTCTCGAAAGGAACTCTCCGATCATAATCGACAAAGTCTTGAGATTTTGAAATGGAAAATTGATGAAGAGGCTCGTTTAAACGAATTTCATCCGGAATATATGCCCATCACTCAAATGTGGGGACCTCATGTGGAGGTGGCTCAGACTTTTAACCAGCTCTCACTGAAGGACAGTACGGATTTTAAAAACTACTTGAAACGTCTCGATAGCGTCTCAACTTTGATTGATCAGCAAATCGAGCTCATGAGAACGGGTTTAAATTCTGGAGTCAGCTTTCCGTATGTTGTTATTAAGCGTGTGCCGGAGCAAATTAAGAACCTGATTGAAGATAGGACAGAATCCAATAGTTTACTCACCCCCCTGATGGCAACGCTTCCGGCATCAGATGTTTCGACGAAAAAAAGGGCTATTGAAATCTTAAAGTCCAAAGTCATTCCTGCCTTTGAGAAACTCGATAAATTTTTTGAAAATGAGTACTTACCAAAAGCACGGAAAGATATTTCCTGGTCAAGTTTGCCCAACGGAAAACATTGGTACGAGAATCTTGTTCGTACTCACACGACTTTGGACTGGACACCAAAGAAGATTCATCAGATCGGTTTGGACGAAGTGAAACGAATTCGATCGGAAATGGAAAAGGTCTTTAAAGAAGTCGGGGCGCAATCAACTCCTAAAGAATTCACAAAGACTATCAGAAAATTGCCCCAATTTAAGAAGCTGTCGGAGGCCGACTTGCTAAAATTTTATAGAGATATCGCTAAACGAATTGATGAATTGTTACCCAGGTATTTTGGTAAATTACCTCGATTGACTTATGGCGTCGTCTCCATTCCAACGGAAGTGGCGGGTTCCATGCCATCGGCCTATTATGAGCCAGGCTCCGCAAAGGCCGGACGCGCTGGAAAATTTTTTACTAATACTCAGTTTTCAGGTGGCATTGCTTTGGCCGAAGCTGAGGCGCTTACTTTGCACGAGGCTGTACCCGGTCATCATCTTCAGATTGCTTTGGCTCAAGAGATGGAGCTAATGCCCGAATTCCGAAAGAACATTTGGTTCACCGCTTATGGTGAAGGTTGGGCTCTTTATTCCGAAAAGCTGGGTGAGGAGATGGGGTTTTATAAAAATCCTTACTTTATGTTTGGACGGCTTCGAATGGAGATGCTTCGCGCTTGTCGACTTGTGGTGGATACCGGCATCCATGCAATGGGTTGGGCTCGCGATCAGGCCATGAAATATATTGAAGACAATTATGGAGATGCAGCCGAAGTCGAAGTAGATCGCTATATTGTTATGCCCGGTCAGGCCTTGGGATATAAAATCGGGGAGCTAAAAATTATTGAGTTGCGTACGAAAGCTGAGAGAAAGCTTAAACAAAAGTTTGATCTCCGAAAGTTCCATGATTTTATTTTAGATCAAGCAGGAGTGCCACTTGAGATGCTTGAGGAAAACTTTGCAGCGTGGCTTCGCAACCCAAACTAAGGTAGGGGGTGAGGTTTTCCTGCTCGTGTTAGCTTCGCAGCATGAAAAACCTCCCTTTATTGGTTCTTGCGGGCTCATTTTTGTTGATGCAATTTGGCTGTGTATCGAAATCGAGATATTCGAAACTCGAGGGAGATTTGAGCAAAGAGCGTCAAGTTTCTGATCGACTAGTAAAGGATTTGAAACTCACGAAAGCTCAGCTTCAAAATCTCGAAGATCAAAGAAAGACAGAAGAAGAGCTTATTGCTTCCTTAAAGAATGAAATCAAGGCTGGCGATGTAAGCATTTCTAGGCTCAAAGATCGCCTGACAGTGACTTTTATTGATCGACTACTTTTTGATTCTGGTAAAGCCCAGATTCGGCCAGAAGCTGCGGAGGCACTGCAAAAGGTCGCAGATATTCTTAAAGGAACGAAGAGTAAATTAATCATGGTTGATGGTCATACCGACAATGTTCCAATTGGCCCTAGTCTCCTTGATGAATTTGCGACCAATTGGGAGTTGTCAACCGCTCGGGCCACATCCGTGGTTCGGTTTTTGGCTCAAAGCGAAGTTCCCCAAGATAGGATGATAGCCTCGGGTCGAAGCGAGTTTAAGCCGGTTGCACCAAATGATACTTCCGAAGGCCGACAAGAAAACCGTCGTATTGAAATTGTTTTGATCCCCGAAGAAATTACTCCCGAGGGGGCTCAACGCTCTCTATGAGTTTTAGGATTCCTGCGCGACGAATCCAAGATTTCTCCGAATTGATATAGAAGACTGTGCAAAGTGGAAAAGCGGTCAGTGCCGCTCCGAGAATGGAAATATCTATCCAATTCTTTACTAGGCCAAGACATGCCAAAGCAAATCCAAGCGCGCAAAGTAGGCTAAGAAAAATAGTCAGATAATGAATAAATAAGATCTTTCTAATTTGCCCAATAGCATAAATATAAGCTTTCGTGCCCTCGACCTTTAAGAGTGTGCCGCCGGATTCTCCAGTTTTGGCGGCCCACTCGTAAAGATTATTTTCTAGGCGCTTAAGGGCAAATTCGATCACTAGTCTTTGGCCTTCATATTGTAAGCTAGTGCATAGCCTGCTATGGCAGCGGCTACAGCAGAGATTCCAATGAATGCCCAGGGTGTTTGATGGACTTTAGCGTCGATGTTATGCCCCATTTGCTTAAATCGCTGTTGAGCTTCTTCCTTGGATGAAGTTGCAAATTGAGAAAACCTTTGTGAAGCGTGCTTGAAGGTGTTGCGCACCTCCGGCTCAATTTCATAAAGGGTTTTTCTCAGATTACCGAATTGATTGGTGAGGAGCTCTCGAATTTCATTTTTTTCCTGACCAGCCAATTCATCCAAAGTTCTCATTGCGTCGGATAAGCGATCAATATTTCTAACAGGTTGAGCCATTTTCTTTTTCCTTTCATGTATACGAATAACTTTTTTCACTACGCTTCCGACTCTAGGCCTGTGGTTTGATCCCTACTACTGACCATAGGTGGGGGGTAAAGTTGTACGTAAAGTGCTATGGGGTCGAAAAGTTTTTTCAGGCTTCTAGGTGGCGAGCTTGACAGAGCTTTCAATAGTAATTACAATGTAATCACTGTGAAGTCCAAGCTTATTCAAATTGGCAATTCAAAGGGTGTCCGACTCCCTAAGGCCATTATCGAGCAATATGACTTGAAGTCTGATATCGAAATCGAGCTTCGAGAAGAAGGTCTTTTTCTAAGAGCTTCTCGCCGACCTAGGGCAAGTTGGGGAGAGTCATTTAAACTTATGGCGGAATCGGGCGACGATGCTTTACTAGATGACAGGCTCCAAAATGTTTGGGACGAAAGTGAATGGACTTGGTAGCCAAGCGATTTGATGTATTCCTTATCAATTTAGATCCAACTATCGGTAGAGAGATCAAGAAAACAAGATCATGCCTGATTGTTTCTCCAGACGAAATGAATCAATATTTACAAACTTTGATCGTGGCCCCCATGACATCGAAAGGTCGAAACTATCCCACAAGAATTCCATGCAGTTTTAAAAGAAAAAGCGGGCAAATAATTCTGGATCAAATCAGAACGATCGATAGACGACGCCTAGTCAGAAAATTGGGGGTGATTGATAAAAAAACTGCTTCATGGACTCTAGGAGTTCTCTCCGAGATGTTTGAGTCTTGAATTCCGGTGCTCGGTTGGTGAAATTCGAGGTAATAGTATTGAACTTATTTTTAATAATGGACGTCTCGAACTTTCTAAAACGTAATCACCTTATCGGCCCATTGGGTCCATGATGTCAATTCATCCAAAGTGCTTCGTTTTGCTCCATCCATGAGCTCTGAATCGGTGATTCCTCGTGCTTCCATGCAGGTTCCGCAGACTCCCACTTCATTTCCGTGCCGGCTAACGTTCCTTAGCATGACTTCGACGTTGTAATAGCCCTGAGGAACCTTCTGTCCATTCTTTGCACAGGAAGCAGCGTCGCCCATCAAAAAAACTTTAACTTCTTCACTTTCACGCTTTGAGAGTGAGCCAGCCAGTCTCAATCCATTGTATGAATGCTCTGTTCCGTAAGGTTGCCCGTTTAGAATGAATAGTGTTTTCATGATTAACTCCTATTGTTTAAATTTAGCCCTCAACAATTCCTCGGTAGGTCATAAATATTCCCAGAATGAAAATCAGTAAGGACACAATTCTTCTGAAGGCACGCTCAGGCAATTTCTTGAGGAGCTTTGCTCCAAGAAGGGTTCCTATAATGACCCCGAGTGTTGTGAGTATGATCCACTTACGACCAGATAAAATTCCGTCCCAATCATTCCAAAAATAAATTGGCATTCTGGATGCATCCACGATGAGTCCAATAGCTGTTGCGGTCGCAACAAAGGATTCCTTTGAGATTTGAATTCCTAATAAGGCCGCCGAACGGATACCTCCTTGATTACCTACCAGTCCACCCAGAATTCCAGACACTCCACCCGCAATCCATGAGCCGACACCGTGAAATTTTAATTTTCTGGATAGGCCCGTAGCCCCCATGAATCCGGCGAAGACTAAAATTCCACCAAAAATTAGTGTTAACGCTGGTGTTGCAAAGTGAGAATGAAGGATTGCTCCGGTTAGACCTCCAATTGCGCTCATCAAACCAAACCCTAGAAGAACTTTTTTATCGACGTGACCACGCAGCATCCAGAAGCGAATGGCTGTGGCAACAAGATGAGGAATTGAAACAAGGGCCACAGCGATTTTTGTTCCGACCGAAAGACTGAGTACGGGGGTGATAAGACTACCAATGCCAAATCCGGTCACAGACGCGACAGCTGCCGCAATGATAGCCGTTACAAATAAACCTAGATCAAAAAACATACCCAACTATCCTCGCTCCCTATTCAAAGAGCTCTCCAAACAATTCTTTGACTTTCAGCTTTGCTTCTTCGAGCGCCTTCTTGCCTTGAGAAGTGGCTCGATACACTCTACGAATTTTTGCCTCGGCCAGTTTCTGCGACGACTTCAGATAGTTCTTTTTCTCCAGCCCATGAAGTAAGGGGTAGAGAGTGCCAGCACTGAGCTTGTATCCATGCCTTCCAAGTTCTTCCATAATGCCGAAACCAAAAATCGGCTCCCTAGCAGCATGGTGAAGGATGTGCAGTCGTATCAAGCCGGAATAGAGTTCTTGGTATTTCATATCGAAACTCAATATCGAATTCCGATACAAATATGTCAAATAATCTTAGATAAGAAGAACCTTAATTTTCGGTTAGTTAGCGAAACACCGCCGAAGCGGCGGCTTTAAAATGCTCCCTCTGGTGGATGGTCTCGAACTCAGGGTCTCATTTAGGACCCGTTAAGCCTTTACAATTGGGTCATAATATGACCTAATAAATATAGATAATCGGGTCAGAATAAGACCTGAATAGGTTATTAAATGGGTCAAAAAAAGTACATCTGGCAAAAGGGCGAATGGCCTCACTTCAAATGGGATAGTGAGGAGCTCATTCACGAGCTCGGCAAGGCTCGAAAAGCTCAGGGGAAAATCATTGCCCAGGCAGATTTCATTGGCCTAGAGGCGCAAGCCGACCTAGTTGTCGAAGAGGCCTTAACAACATCGACGATTGAGGGCGAGAACCTAAACAAAAAAAATGTACGATCCTCGGTGGCAAAAAGACTCGGACTCCCCGACGCGAGGTTGCCGGAATCTCAGAGACATGTCGACGGCCTTGTGCAAATGCTTCTGGATGCAACTCAAAATGCAAATGAAGCTCTTACTCAAAAACGACTCTTTGGTTGGCATGCAGGACTCTTTCCGACCGGCC